>VMHT01078740.1_pt1 | contig 19617 bp, 17 predicted proteins | sample 4693611 | NCBI WGS metagenome assembly VMHT01 (sample SAMN12280063, study PRJNA550983) | marine metagenome | isolation source: seawater sampled from same location over 5 years 0.02-0.2 micron viral filtrate | place: USA: collected off the coast of southern California halfway between the port... ...
ATGAGGAAAAAGATGCCTTTCGTGGGATGGCGAAGCCCAAAGTTAATCTTGACCCTACCGGGCAGACAGGGCATAGTATTAGGAACATCTTATAACAGTTATGAATAAAGAATCCATTCTCGGAGTAGTAAGGCATATTTTGACCTTTGGTGGTGGTCTCCTCGTATCGAAAGGTGCGTTAGACGAGCCTATGATGCTTGAAGCAGTGGGTAGTATTATCACACTCATCGGCATCATTTGGTCTGTCCGCCAGAAAGCGGAGAAAGCCGAGCAAAAGTAAATGGGGGCAGTTCTGTCGGCAGTTGCTTCGGCTCTGTCTGCCGTTGCTTCTTATTACAAGTTTGTCTTCCCTGTTAGGGAGATGCGCTCGATACAGCGGGAGATACACGAATATGAAGATGAGATACATATCCTTGGCAATCGCGGCACTCCTGCTGACAAACTGCGCATCGAAGTCGTCGCTAGAAGAAAGCGAGACGCAGAAGAACAACTCCGCACTTTACGATCCGCCTACCCTGACTCTGATAAAGGGTAAATCCTACCAGTTCGAGGAGGGTGTATTAGAGGGCCGTGGTCAAAAGTTTCACTCCCACTACAGCTATGTAATGGCGTTACTAACCGGAAAACCGTATGAACAAGAATGATTTATACACTCTCCGGTGGCATCTCAAAAATTGGACAAGCGACAGCCACGCCAAAGCACTGAGAGTCGTTAACCGCTTGTTGGGCGAGTCTGCGGCAGTTGACCGAGAGAACTCTATTTCTCTTAGTAGTAAAGAAGTTAAGAGATCTAACCAGAGATCTCTTTGGTATCCTCAAGCAGAGACGAACTTTCCGGCGTCTAAAACAAGAGGGAAGTACCCCAGCGGCGGACCTGAAGGTGCAATCGTACACTGGACGGCGGGGAGAGAAAACCAGAGTCTTAGGTCCGCTTTGTCGTATCAGGCAAGGCAGGGGTTCACCTATTTTGTAATCGACGAGGACGGGAACGTAGGGCAAAACTTCCCGCTGAACCAATGGGGATACCACGCGGGTAAGAGCCACTACGACGGTTTGGGGTCTTACGTTTCTAACAGAGTAGTCGGCATAGAGATCATATGTCCGGGCCACTTAGATAATCGGAGGACTGCTTGGTTTGATCGAACTGAACCCTACCCCGAAGATAAGTGCCGCTTAGAGAAGCGGAAAAACAAAAACATCGCTCCCGGATATTACTACAAGTTCACTGAGGAGCAGGAAAACAGTTTAACAAAACTACTGCTTTGGCTGTGGGACCAATACGATTGCTTCCAAGTCCCCTATATCCTCGGCCACGATGAAGTCTCACCCGGAAGAAAGGTAGACCCCGGAGGCTCCTTGTCGGTGCCCATGCCTGAGTTCCGGTCTAAGATAAGTAAATCAGTTAACGAGTCACCCCAGTAACATGAACTACCCCAAAAAACCAGACCGTAAAACCGCGATAAAAAACGCGAAGAAAAAGCAACCCGCTAAAAAGTATAAGTCGCCATGAAAAAGGATTTCAAGCCCCACATGATGTACGACCCTAAAACGGGAAAAGGGTACAAGGCCAACACCTACGAAGATCATCTTGCGATGAAGAAAAAGGGTTTCGGGCACACAAAGCCAAGCACCGAGAAGAGGGCTAGAAAGATCTATAAAGGTAGGACAAAGAAATAGTGAGAAATGGCTAGGGGTAAAACATCTCGTCGTAGCAAAGTAAAGAAGGCTAGGAAAGACGCCTGTTACCACAAGGTAAAGGCTCGCTATAAAGTGTTCCCGTCGGCGTATGCTAGTGGGGCCATAGCTAAGTGCCGTAAGGTTGGGGCTAAAAATTGGGGAAATAGCAATGCCTAGAGTTAGGAAAACAAAAGAGGGCAAGAACCTAAAGAGGTGGTTCAAGGAGAAGTGGGTAGACGTCCGCACTGGTAAACCGTGTGGTCGGCGTAAGGGCGAAAAAAGAGGGACTCCTTATTGCAGACCCTCAAGAAGAGTGAGCCGAGAGACCCCTAAAACCTCTAAGGAAATGACAGCATCCGAGAAGCGAAGCAGGGTCAGCCAAAAGAAAAGTCTGGGGCAACCCGCTGGAAAACCTCGGAGAGTGAAATCCCTGCGCCGGAAAAGGCGCAGAGAGTCCATTAAGCGAGCTAGATCGTAGACCCGATCACATTCTGGGCGATGTCGTAGCACTCAGCCACACCAACAGTCCAGATTTTACCGCCTCCGCTGCCTATCGACTTTACAGGCCGCAACTTTTTATTGCTTTTGTGCGCTTCCTCCATGGCAGCCATCCCTCGTCGGACGAACTCTAAGTTAGAAGATTGTCCTACGTGTCTGCCGTTATTGTATTCTTGAACGAGAACTTGAAACTGGGTCACCGTCCCCTTCCACTCTACCGCGTTACTCGCAGACCTGTGGTGGATCGCAAAGAACTCTACAAGTTCTGCAATGGAGGATCTACTTGAGTTGTCATAAGCGGCACTAGCGATTGCTTCATCGATATAACTCTCGATGCCAAACCGCGAGTAGACCTCGATGTCTTGGGGCACTCTCCAGTCAAGGATGTAACGACAGAAGTGGGGCAATTCTTTATCTATGGTCTTCTCCACTACGTGGTTTGGCGGGAACTTGCTAGTCGCGGAGTCACTGATAAGTAACGCCAATAACTTATCACGGTTTGATGAGTCTAGGGCTGGGATTACAGACAAGCTGTTCGCATCCATGTTCAAGGACATTATAACTCTACCAGTCCATGGGATGTTCACGGCATCGACATACTTAGCGTGATATTCGATTCTTGGGTTAGCGACTGCTCGTTTAATAAGCTCAGTAGCTTTTCTTTGATCTGAGAAGTTAGCCGCTGACACCGTGTCATCAATAACCCAAGCAGGGAAGCGAGCTAAGTCTTTATTGAACTTAGTCTGCCCCGACAGATAATCTGAAGCATCCGCCAGACCCCCAACCATTGCTGAGATTACCTTATTCGACAAAAGTGACTTCCCTTTGTTGGTGGGTCCGACAAGCAAGAGTGCTTGCCCCTGACAGAACTGCCTGTCCAAAACCGCATTGTAGAATCTCTTGAGCCACGCATACAGGTAGTCTGTCGCAGGTCTGGGTTTCCCAGAAGAGTCTCTCGCCGTAGAAAACATCTGAGACAACCACTCGTTGATAAAGGGCCACAGAGCAGGGTCGCCGTCCTCGTCGGGTTCAACGGGGCTAATTGAGGCACTGTTAAGGATTCGGTGGCCGTTGTGAATTACGATTCTGTCTTTGGAGAACACTACGGGAGCGATCTCGTCTACACGATTCTGGTTTGAGATGGCTAAGATTGCGTTGTCCATCTCTGAGAGATTCTGCCCTTTTTTGGGCTTGGTCGAAAAGTTAGCGGCTCTCAACTCTAGTATCAGTTGATCTTTGGGTATAGATACTGACATCCCATTCAGGACTTTAAAGAATGACTTGCCGTTGAACCAGTATTCTCCAAGGAGGTTGCCCATTTTCTTTTGCTCGTATTTCTCTACGAACTTTCGGCCAAGTATCTCACGCCACGTAAAGAAGCCTTTACCTCCTCTATCGGAATAACAGATAACTCCATCATCTGAGATCTGACACCCCTCTCGGTCCACGCCGTCGCTAATCCAGAAAAGAGGTCCACGAGAACCTACCTCAAAGTCACCCAGCCACCGCCCGGGGAATGAGTTCTCTACTTCTTTGGCAATCTCTTCCATCGGTATTGTTGTATCTGATGACTCGGGTGGACGGTTCCCAGCCGCCTTCATCAGCGCAGCCCTTACAGTGTCACTACTCACAACACCCCCTGTCGAGATCCAGTCAGTTCCTATTTCAAAATACTGGTTAGGCTTGTAGCTCGCTTCGTCAAAACCGGCGATGGCTTTGGGGGCTTTGATCACACGGGCTACCTCCTTTATGAACGGGTCATACAGAGACGGGTCGATTGGTAAGGTGTCCTCAAACTTCCAGATAAAACGAGCATAGCCACTGAACGTCTTACTCACCCAAGTCGGCGCGATAGTGAAAGCAGCGTTAGCAATAGCTTCGATACTAGACCAGTCTAGGGGTGCGTCGTAGTCGGCGATAAAACCAGAACACTTGTTAACGGGGTTGCTGTTCGAGATTCTCTGAGACGGGGCATCACCCTCGCAATAAGAGATAAATAAGTGGTCTGTATTTGCGTTGGCGCACCAGTCTCTGAATTCAGCTTTCGATTCAAATTTAGGTTTTGTCTGCGCGTTCTTAGCTTTCTTCTCTGGGTTGCTAAGTTTCTTGGCTTCGTTGCTTCTAAGGTTTCTAATGTATCTCATTATTTTTCGTATCGGTCTAGGATTTTGCCTTTAGCCTCTAGTGGTAGGTCAATCCAATCTGGAGCCGTTGACATTATTTCTGTTGTCTTCTTTAAAACCTCCTCTGCGTCACTTTTATCGACTTCTAGAACAACCTCATCGTGAACATGGAACAGGATCTTAAATCCTTCTTTATTGAGTCGCAACAAATGGTGGGAGAAAATGTCTCTCGCCAGAGCTTGAGAGGCATTCTCTGCTAGTACACCACCCCAAACCCTAGCTTTAGATCGAGTGGCTCCATAGAGCCTATCAACGACACAATGCCTAGATCCCTTAGAATCTACACTAAAACTAATATTAGAATATTTCAGAGACCTACCAGACGGGAGAGTTAGATCCCACTCTCGTTTCGACCCGACTGTTTGAAACGCAGTATACAGAGAATTGTCATATTGCCTCCACAAACCCACAACTTTGGGCAGCTTGGATCGATAGAGATTAACAGCCTCGAAAGACTCCTCTAGGCTCATACCCGCGAAGTCTGCAAACTTCTTAGCCCCCGCACCATAACCACACCCAAGGACAATGGCTTTGACCTTGTGCCTCAACTGGGGGTCTTCCTCTTCGAGGACTCCATTAGCTCGATCCCATAACCCAAAGCGAACTGCAAAGGTTTCATAAATGTCATCACTTTTTGAGATGTCTTCAATCAAATGCTTGTCACCAGCAAGATAGGCTAGTGTTCTAACTTCTATCTGAGATAAGTCAACGACCACCAGAGCTTTACCTTCTGGCGCACTGAATAACGACCTAACATTGACGTTGAACATTTCTGATCTAGGTAGGTTCTGGATGTTAAATGCGCCACCAGAACCGCTGAATCTTCCGGTATGCGCCCCGAAATAGAGAGTCCCGATGTAGCACCTACGATTGGCGACCGTCGATAGACAGATCGACTCTATCTTTTTCTTAAGTGAATTTATTCTTCTCCAGTTACGGACAGCCCCTACCCATGCAAACTTCTTGCCGTTCCTGCGGACCCACTCATCTGCATCGGGATTATTGATCGCGAGGCTAGCTGGCGGCTCGATACCTTCCTCTCTGCATTTGTTATTGAATGCTTTACGACTGAGTATGGAGGAGTCTTCCGCCCAAGGCACGGCTGACTCAAGGTCGAAGAGTTGTTCGTTTAGGGTTTCTTTAGCTTTCTTCAAACCTGCTACGTCTACGTGAATCCCGTGCTGGAGGATGATGCGGTTGACTCTACTGATATCCCGCTCTACTTGAGGCCACTTATGTGAAATCTTCTCCCACAGGCGAAGACAGAGAACACTATCTTGTATTGCATAGTCTGATACTTCCTTTCGGAACTCGTCGTCCATTTCATCCCAGTTCAGCCCCTTCATGTTATCTCGTGTGTCTTTTGAAATGGTGATACCCAACACCTCTTCACACGAGTTCGCGAGGGATCGGCGGTGACCACAACAGGCAACCATATCAGCGGTGCAGTGCCACTCTTCGGGGATGGGGCCGGACCACCACCCTTTATCCAGACCTTCAAGGTATAGTAACTCGTCAAAAGCGGCGTTGTGCGATAGGGCTACGTTACCCTCAAGGAACGACCAATCTAGGTCTTTGGGGTTACCTACGAATTCATATTTACCCTCATCGTCTTCAGCGTATACAGTAACCATGTATGGATCAAACTGAGGGTGGTTGAAGTAACCTTTCCACCCTAATTTAGTTATGCTGACCTCTTTGTCATAGTAGGTCTCGAAGTCTATGGCGAATACACGCATTTTCACTTTTCCTAGTTTATTTTACAGAAGTTAAAAAAAACCCCCTCTTGGGCACAGCAGTGCCTAGAGGGGGATTCTCTAAGGTTAATTAAGAAGAGATAGTTTGAATAAACTTCGAGATATCTTCCTTAACAGGTTCCGCCGTCGGCTTCAGGGACGGTGCATACCAACTATGCGGACCTCGCTGGATCAGGCTGCTCTTGAAATCCCATTCAACGGAGCTAACGCTCTTGTCGGGATTCCCTGCTGCCCAAGTAGCCAGCACCTTATATGTCTGTCTGTATGCGTCCTTATGGACGTGGATCTTACCAAGAGCGCAGAAGTCATCGCCTAAAGGGAGAGGAAAGGCTGCTGGATCTGGCTCCTCTTGGTTAGAGCGAAAAAGAAAAGTGAGTTCAGCGAACTCAATAACCTTGAACTCAGAATCTTTCCTAAGTTCTTCCGCTTCAGATTCTGTGTTAACCATGCGAGCCATTGTTTCGGAGCCGTATGGTATATCTTCCTTCCAACCCTTAGTTGGGTTAATTACCGCAGCGCGAATAGGCTCATCAGCCTCGGACAGGGTGAATTCCTTGCCGAGGACGATAGCACCCACAGGTGCATCGATGGATGAAGTCTTTTGTACTACGTTAATTCGAGGGATGTCGATGTCTGATGCAGAGATCAAGAACCCCGACTCATTTGCTTTGCTTAGTTGTGTTGCCATAAGTTTCTATTGTTTATTGTTTTGTCAGGTCACGAGGATCAGAATCACGACAAAGTGAACCTTTCCTCAGACGGTGTGATGATAGACTCTCTTTCAAGACTGTCAAGAAATTCAATTCTTTTTTCTTTCTTCAAGCCCTTGTCGGCTTTTTCCTCAATCTTTTTAGTTAGCTTACCAAGAGGTATGCTCGCGATCTCCAGTATGTCCTCCTTGTTGATCCCAAAGTCTTCTGCCGTTGTGATCAATGCTCCGTTATCAGAACATTTCTTAGCTGCACCCATCGATTTTAGTCGTAGGCTAGGGAGGGAAACTTCGCCATCTTTTACTCGGTTCACTAGGTTTTTGCGAAATGAAGTTGCCCAGTTTGTAACTACTTTAGCGATAGACCACAATGCCTCTAAGTCTTCAGGATCTTCGTTACCTGATATATCAGGGACCGCAGACCCGAGTTTGTCGGCTACATCCAAAATCATTCCGCCAAGGGCGGGGCATGACTCTTCGTAGTGACAGAACCTACAGTTTTGATTCGGGTTTAACTCATCTAGAGATGGAGACCCAGAAGACCACTTTGACCTTACATAAGTTCCTCTTGCTATGACATTACTCACCTCTTCTCTTAGTCTGGGTAGGTCTTCACGAGAAAATGTGTGATTCGGAGTATCCTCATAGAAAGGTATGTAGAAGACAAAGGTCACCTCGTCTAATTCAGGAAACTTATCAAACACACCAATGGTGTACGCTTTCGATTGCCAGTTTTCTGATGGGTGGTCGATCTGAGATACACCCGTTTTGTAATCAGCGAGTAACGCTCGTTTACCTTTTATTGTTAATCTATCGCACGTTCCGAAAGTGAATAGGCCGTAATTTAAGTTTATGTCCAGCCGGATTTCGTTGTAATCAGTCATTATTTAATTCCTCTAGGTTAAGGGCTTTCTCGAACTCTTTAACTGATCTATGATTTACCCTAGTCCATTCGCAATCATTAAATTTCTTGCAGAAGGTAGAGTAAAGATTTTCTAGGGTTCCATCGTTCCATTCTTCAAAGTAGCCAGAAAGTTTTCTTAGTTTTTCTAGGTCTTTTACTTTCATTCGACTAAACCAGTCGCCGATATCTTCAGAGTGCATTCCCATATCTAGCGTTCTTCTAGCCACCAAACAGATCCTTTGTTTGCATTATTAAATTTTTCCCTTCGCAGTCTCCTAGAGTCTCTCGACATGACTAGTTTTTCTTTGATTTCACTTAGGGTTTTCGAGATACTCGTAGTGGTGGGCCATTGAATCTCTTCTTCTATCTCAGCTATGTGTCTTTTTTTACCGTCGGCGAGTAAGTCTAGTAGTCTGTCGCGTAGGGCGGGGCGGTTTCCATATTGTAGTTTTGTTCTCATGCTACCCTTTAAAGTCTTTTAGAAAATCAAATTCCATCTGAACGATCTTCTCGTAGATCCCCAACTCTTCTTCGTCGCGGAGTGCGCTGGGGTCATTGACTTCCAGAGCCTCGTGGATACGAGTTCCTTTTTCTGCCGCCTCAGAAGTTCCTTCTTTGCCTTTAAAACCGGGGCAAGCCTTGACATACTTGAGGCCGCTAGGACCAAATTCGGCGTGTGCCCGTTCGCTGTGATTTATGCTATCTGCCATTATTCAGGGTATTTATGTTGTTTATTTTAGTTTTAAGAGATTTGATAACCGATTCTTCTATCGTCTTATCGGCGTAGAGAACTTTTTGAATCGCGTCAGATTTAGCCCCATTCCTGTGGATTCGGCCTAAGCATTGGAGGTGGTCTTTGGCGACATAGGTAGGAGAAATTATGGATACACGCTGACGCTCCCCCCGAACGTCGTGCAGAGAAACTCCCGTTCCTCCCGCAGCTATATTAACGACTAGAGCATTATCCTCGTCCCGCTGAAACCTGTCAATAGCTTCCTGACGCTCCGCTGAGTTTTGTCTGCCATCGATCTTGAGGCACTTGAGCCTCTCGACCAGCGCATCAACTGTCTGGGTGAAGTTAACGAAGACGACTACACTTTTCCCTTCTAGTATTAGATCTTCCGCCATTTCGGCGAGATCGGGGGCTTTGAGTGATTCGGACAACTGACGCGCTCTTAATATATTAACTAAAACTATGTTATCCGAGTTTTCCACCGTGCCGTTCTCGATGTAATCGGTCAGGATGTCGGGTGTTATGTCTAACTCTTTGAATGCTTTCTCAATCTGCTTTGCCTTCGTAAACTGAACCGGCTCATAAAAGACCATGTTCTCTCTGAAGGAGTCGGGGAAGTCTGATGTCTTTAATCGACAAGCCCGTGCTTCTTGGGATCGGAATAAAGTGTCATGCATTTGGGTGAGCTTTGGGTTTACGCCGGACCTAGCTCGACAGAAGTCCCACTTGCCCCAATCGTCTAGAAAGCACCCGTTCTGTTTCATCCACCCGTAAAAAGACCGTTTGCCTCCTTTAGCTTTGTTGAGTGTGTGAAGACCAAGGGCGAACCCCAGACCTCTCATTTCAGTGGGGTTCTCTGCTGCCGTTGCAGACATGGCATGAGTGGTAAACCCTTGTAGCGTTAAAGAAATATACAGTTGGGCATTTTGTGTGTATGGCCCCTTGCACTTATGAACCTCGTCTAACAAAATGAGAGTGTTCTTTGGAATTTTCCAGTTCATAATAGACTTACCAACTTTGGTCATATGGGGGGTCCGCCCACCTCGTATCTTCTCGTAATTGAGAATGAACAGAGGCTCAATACCTGTCTCGGATAGTTCCCTTTCCCAAGAAGGTATCACCGCTTTAGGACAAAGAACCGCTACTGGGCCACCCCAGTGCTTGGCGAGGTGTGCCGCCACAACAGTCTTACCTGTTCCGGTGGCACTCGCATCCAGAGTACTGAACCCCGAATCTATCTTACTGGTAAAAAAATCTAAGGCTTCTGATTGCTTCGGGTATAATTGCTTCATTCGGCGGGATGATCTCACGTTTCCGAAATAGAGTCAATTATTTTTTTTGTCTCAATTAGAAAAAGCTGATTTCTTTCTCCAGTATTCGGCAATCAGATAGGCGTCTATCATCCCGTCGTGAGGGATAATGGCTCTCTCACTCTTGGTCCAATCTTCGTCGGGGCAAAGAGATGAAGCGACACCCAAGGCTGCCTCTTTTGTTTTGCCTTTGGGGACAGTTCCCAGCATTTCCTTCTGCCACTCCCTGACTGTTATGGGGTTAACCTCCCACATACGCATCTCGCAAGCCCCTAACAGTTTACCAAAGTTTATCGCCATGGAGCGAACAGCTTGGGAACTCTTGGCATGGTGCAGTGGTTCCTCAATCACGAAACAGGGTTCAGTGTTCAGTTCGTTTACCCATTCCTTCACAGCCATCAGGTCGATCTCACTTTTACCGTTCCTCTTCAGGGTCGGCATTACTATCTTGGAGATGATGCGGCCTCGGCATCTTGATATCGCGCACAACCCACCGCTGATGCCGTTATCGACACCGACGATCATGTCGGAGTATGTGGTAGTCATGTGGGACTAGAACTCCGTTTTATCGATTGGTTTGTCTTGGAGTCGGCGAATTTCGCGAGAAATATACCACTGAGCTTTTTTCAGGTCTTGGAGTTTTGAGTCCTTATGATCAGATCTTAAGATATACTTAACAGCATTTCCTAAACAGAAGTTTAAATGCTCTGTGATTTCGATAACTTCTACACCTGAAGGGTGCGACCGATAATGCGGCGGATAGTTGACCATGTCACTATTCTTTTTTATCTGATTCTCCATCGGTTTTTTCTTCTACGTTCTCAACAGCATCGGTAACGTCGATGACGCGACCGGAAGTTTTTACCGCACCACCGTTAAGGGCTGTTTTGGTGTTCGTCAATATGGAAACATCGATAGACAACTTACTTCCGGCGGCTCCACCCTTAGCGTCCAGCCCGAAGTTTCGTCGAATGATCTGGTCTAACTGGTCTAGTTCTCGTATTGTCTTCGCGGGACGGATGAGCTTGAGGCTATCACGCATTAACTTAACTGCGCTCGCTGTGACGTAGCTCTGATACTTTTCGGCAGGAGTCGTTTGAATTTCAGCGTGTTCCATAATCGCCTTGTCTTCTTCGGTACGGAGGCGGCTCTTTTCGATTTTGATGGCGTCTTTAATCGTTGAAGACAGGTTTTCTTCCAGCGCATCTTGAACCCTATCTTTTACTTCAGTAACTTTGTTAGGTTCGTGTCGGTGCTTCTTTGGCGGAATCTTCATCTCCCGCAACCATCGACGGAGAGTCGAATCACCGATACCAATCTCTTGTGCAATGCGGACTTGTGGCATACCATCGTTGTATAGGTCGAGAGCCATCCTCTTTAGTTGGTCTTTTTGAAGCTGGTTTTTTGTGTTCCGTGGCATATCTTTAGAGAGAGTTATTTTATGGCTAAGAAAAGAACTAACAAATTAGAGCCGTTTATCGACTCCAAGACCAAGATGATGCGGGTCGGTTCGTTTACGATTCCACCGTCCACTATCATTACTGGTCTCTTGGTGGGCTTCGCTAATCATAAAAAAGTTCGTGAAAGGGAATATTACTTCTGGAGGATCTGCGACGAACTATGGAACAATCCAGATTTACCGGAACCCCTAATGATAAAACACCCTTGGGCCGAGCTTATGATTCGAGAGGCTCTCAAGAACAAATACCTCGCAATCGGTGGGGCTGCAAGTTCGAGTAAGAGCCACACGATGGCCGCCTTTGGGATTGTGTGTTGGTTGTCGCGGCCACACGAGACTTTAGTTTTGATAACATCAACGACTCTTAGAGAAGCTAGAAAGCGGATATGGGGTTCTGTCATATCTTTAATGGCCGTAATCGAAGATGTTCCGGGGAAGATCAGAGATTCTATAGGTAATATAGCTTATGTTGATCAAAATGGAACCCTCTTTGAAAGAGCGGGTTTGTCACTGATCGCTGCCGAGAAATCAAAAACTCGTGAAGCTGTTGGCAAAATGATCGGCATAAAACAGAAAAATTTAGTGCTTTTGGCCGACGAATTGTCGGAGATGAGTGAAAATATTGTTAGTGCCGCTTTGTCAAACTTGTCCAAGAACCCTGAACTTAGGGTCATTGGAATGTCGAACCCTGCATCCCGTTTCGACGCTTTCGGAGTCTGGTCTGAACCAAAGGACGGTTGGGACACCGTCGCTACTCAGACGGATGACTCGTGGAGAACCAAGTGGGGAGGTAACTACATTAGGTTAGATGGTGAACGGTCCCCGAATCTGGATGCAGGATTCGATAAGTATTCGTTCCTACCTACGCAGGAGAAACTGGATGAAGACAAAGTTATTCTGGGCGAGGAGTCTCGTGCCTATATGCGAATGGTTAGGGCCGTCTTCTTCGACGGTGACGAGGATGAGACTATCTACAGCGAGCAAGAATTGGTTCGACACAACGCGACACAGAAGGCTGACTGGCAGGGTAAGCCCACGGTGGTCGCCGGACTTGACCCCGCATTCACGAATGGTGGTGACCGAACTGTGCTGTATCTAGCACGAGTAGGGTATACCAACGACGGAGAATACTGTATCGAGTTTGGGGAGTCGTTTATGATCCGAGACGATGCTTCAAATAAAGCGATTCCCAGAACGTATCAGATCGTGACCAAGGTCATCGAGTTGTGTAAAAAGCACAAGGTTAGTGCAGATAACTTAGCCGTCGATGCCACGGGTGCTGGCGCACCTTTTTGCGACGTCTTAGCTGGTGAGTGGTCTAGTGGGTTTCTCAGGGTATCCTTTGGTGGTAAACCATCCGATAAGCGTGTAGGAGCGAACAGCAAGCTGACAGGGATAGACCTTTACACGAACCGTGTATCTGAACTCTGGTTTGTGGGCAAGGAGTTGATGAGAACGAAACAACTGCGCGGGGTTGATTCTGATCTGGGCAAAGAAATTTGTGCCCGGAACTATGAACTGGTGAAAACAGGAACCCTGAAAGTGAAGATTGAATCCAAGGTCGATTACAAGTCGAGGATGGGTCGAAGCCCTGACTTGGCTGATGCGGCTTTCTTGGCTCTCGACTGCGCTCGCCAGCGTATGGGACTCGTGGCGGTTGAGCCAGCAGAGAAGGCAGAGGGATCAGGGTTCAGGGTGCCTCAGAGGAAGACCATGAATAGCTTGCGTGGGTCACTTGACAACTCAGAGGGTTCTCTGTCTTAGGTATGTAATACCCCTATTATAAAAGTTCTTATTTTATACTGGTTACCCTGTTTATGTAAACAAGGTAACCACCTTATTGCACAAGGTTTAAAATGGGGGTGGTGTATTATATCAGTTTTTGTGGAAATTATAATATGGCGTAAGCCTTATTCTCTGGTATAATAGAAGATATTTATGGCTTCCAAACGCTTCAAACGGCTTCCGGGTGGGGGCATCAAGTATATGGGGGAGCGTTTTGCTGGTTTTAACAAACCAAAACGCGCCCCTAAGTCTTCTAAGAAAAAGTTTGTAGTCCTCGGTAAGGAGGGTGACAAGATCCGTAAAGTATCTTACGGTCACCGAGATTACCAAGATTTCAGACAACATAAGGACTCTAAGCGCAGAGCAAATTTTCGGTCACGACACAACTGCAAAACCGCTAAAGATAAAACCACAGCCCGTTACTGGGCCTGTAAACACCTCTGGTAACCATGGCTAAGAAAAACAAGAAACTCAGGCAAAAGCTAAAAGAAGCCCAGCAGATGTTGCAGCGGCAGCAACAGGGTACAGGCAAAGGAACTCCCCTAAAGGGGCAAGGAACTCCCCTAAAAGGGCAAGGGACTCCTTTAAAAGGGCAAGGGACTCCCCTAAAAGGGCAAGGGACTCCCCTAAAGGGGCAAGGCGACCCCGGACGCGGTCGTCCCGTCGGTACTGACCGCCCCAGTTCTCTCTCAGACAACCCCCTCAAGGATGCTGTAACTAAACCTACCGCCCTCTCAGACAACCCCCTCAAGGATGCTGTAACTAAACCCACCGCCCTCTCAGACAACCCCCTCAAGGATGCTGTAACTAAACCTACCACACCAACACCCGGAGGACTCTCTCAGGCGACTAAGGACATAATGGCTAAGAGGAATGACCCCTCTTACAAAAGATTCGACTTATCAGATGGTTCCCTTTCCCCTGAAGAACAAGCCGAAATTAAAAGTAAAGCTAAAGCTCAAGTTGATTATAAATCTGCAATGGCTGGGAACAACCTCGGCCTCAGCAGATATGAGGAGAACCTAGCAGAAGTTCTAAAGACTGGAGAAGATACTCCTAGCAGTGTCCCGAAATCCGCAGCCCCTAGTGCAGCCCCTAGTGCAGCCCCTAGTGCAGCCCCTAGTGCAGCCCCTAGTGTAGCCCCTAGTGCCGCCCCTAGTGCCGCCCCCAGTGCAGCCTCGCCTGAATATGTGGACCCGAAAAATAAAAAGCAGCTTTCAGCGAGACAAGACGCCGCCGCGTCCCTGATGGAAGCGATGGAGATGAGTCCGGGGGACGACAGAGAGGATGCTATCGCACGAGCGTCTATGCAAGCGCAACAGGCTGGCGTTACCGCAAGTCGCATAGATGACTTTATAGAGAACCCCGCTTACGCGAAAGCTGCAAAGCTACAGCAAGTTAGAGCGGCAGGACGAGAAGCAGCGGAAGCAGGTAAGCCTGTAAGACCCCAACTTAGTTCTAGAGGGTACGCTAAAAAAGCGGCAGAGGCTAGAGCGGCAGGTTTCACTGGGGTCCAAGGAAGCGGGGGACTCGCAGAACTTTACCAGATGCAATCGGACCGGGCTTCAGGAAAAGTCGCGCCCGGAACCTTTACTGCGTTGTCTAAACCAGCCAAGAGAATTGCCCCAGACTCACGAATCAAGTCTCGACTGGCATCAAAAGTAGCTAAGGGCGAGCTTGATCCAGAAAGTGCTTATGACGAGTTTGAAAAAATTAAAGACGCTAAAATGGGTTATAACAACCCCCGAAGGGCTGCCCTGATGAAACAACGGGAGTTAGCCGAGATGAACTACAGGATAGAAAAAGGTTTGCCTTTGCCTGAGAAAAAGAAAGGAAGAATCGAAGGTCGATTGAGTCGTGCTGACAGGAGGAGAGCAGAAAGGGAAGCTGAGCGTTTTAGTAATATCAGTCGTTCGGCTGGCGGTAAGATCTATCGGGGATAGATTTTTAGCTAATTTTTCCTATACAAAAATAAATAATACAGTTTAAACCCACAAAAATATGTCTGACATAATATCATTTGATCGGGATATTAAACCCCTTAGAAAAAATTTCTTTGGTATGGGAGGGATGAACCCAGAAGACATGGAAAGGTTTTCTGATGCATACCGCCGTGATCTTAATCCTTTACTTGAGGCCAATATTAAATACCGAGAGGATCAAAGAAGACGCAAAAGAGAAGACTTTCTCTTTAAACAGCAGAAATATAATTTTCGACAGGAAAAGCAAAAGCAAAAGCTGGCGCGACAGGCTAGACAAGACGACCCGACCCTGAGTCAGGAGTTAGCAAACATTACCGAAATGGATGACTCCAAGGCTGCGATGGCGGAGCTTATGACTTGGTCAGCCCGGAACAGCCAAGCACTAAGTAACAACCCATCACTTTCCAACACGCAGGTTATGGTCTCCAATATCCTGAAAAGCAAAGCGGATGAGGAATCATCTAATGAGATGTTACTAGCAAAGCAAATTGAAAGTTTCATAGCCTCTGGCGACTTCGAGACCGCTGCAACGATGGCTCAAGGCGTGAAGAATTCCATGATTCTTGATACACTTAACAGGAACATAGCGGCAGCAAGAAAATCGAAAACTTCCGCAGAGGCTAACCGGGATGCAAAGAGAGAACAGTTTAGGGACAGTAGACTAGAAGTACAGAAAGAGGACTGGGAAGAGGCGTCGAAATTATTTGAGCAGCCCGAAGATTTTAAGCCCTTCGATCCAGATGACCCCAATAAGCGAATCAAATTCAACGATCTCAGCCCACTTGAGAAAATTGAGTCACAGGGCAAACCGTCGTTTATGGTCACAAACATGATCAACAACGCGATAGCGGCGGACCGAAGGTCATTCGCTGATTTCCTAAACGAAGATGCCGAGGACATACTCAAAGATTCAGTTAGAGGAAATCAACTCTTGAAACTTGTCGATCAATACTATAGATTAGGCGGTGCTGGTTTCTCAAGAGGAGCCACCCCAACCGTCAACGCGGGAGAATAATTACGAGAGACCGTATTTACGATCCTGTTGGCAAACCTGACAGATCGTATTATGGCCTCCCCTTTTTCTTTAATTTCCGACCCTTACGCCGAAGAAACAGAACCCACCCACAAGACATATCTTGAGTGGCTGAAAGGGGAGCTAGGGGAGAGCAACCCCGCTTTGTCATCCCTCTCTAAAGTAGAGGATGCCAACCCCGAAGACCCACACGGGGAATACGTCAAAAGATACGGTCAATATCTCACTAATACTTTTCTAGATAGTGCTGAGTATAACGAAAACCTCACTCCTCTAGACATCCGCAACGCCCAGATAGGGTTGCTACAGAGGAGAGGGGTTCTCTCTGAGACCGCCTTAGAGCAGCCCAGTGGAGAAGATATCGACACTTTCAATGCTCTTAATCTTTACGGGGCTAAGGAAAAAGATTTCGACGAAATCACAGACGATGTCTTAACTTTTACGGGACGCGATATTGGGGAGGGCTTTCGTGATGCCGCCTCTGTTTACAATGACTATCGGCAAGAGGGTCTGCTAGACACCGAACAAGGAATCGCGGCCCGAGAGCAGTTTGAAGCAGAGCTTTCAAACCTCGAAAATAGAAACGCTTTGAACCGAGCCATGGTCAGCCAGAGGCTCGACGACTCTATCGGAGGGGTAGCCTTTGCTGAAGTAAAGACTGTTGATGAAGAAGGTGAAGAGCAAGTCGATTTGTTCTACCCAAGGTCAGTCCCCGAGGACCAGCTTAACCAAGAAATCAAAAAAGCCTTAGACAAGGGGGCTATTTCTTACCAGAGCGTACCTTACATTTTGAGATTATCGAAGGTTCCCAAGTCGCCGGGAGGTATGACCTTTCAGGAAGTTCAGAGATCTCGCGAGATTGAGGCTGCCCTCCAAGGGGAAGAACTGAAGCCGCACTTGGATCAGTTTAGCAAGCTCGCAGAGCTTAGAGCCGCCGAACACTATTTGGAGACACACGAGGGCGTAGACACACCTTTTAGTGAGAAGGCCGAAAAAATCATCGACACTTTCGAAGCTAAGTCAGAGCTAAAAAGATTTGGAGACACAGAGGGTGGAGGTCTTGACTCGGATGTGCTTGCTGAAACGATAGCTTTTCAACTGAATAATCGCCAAGATAGCGAAGGCAACCCTCTGTTGGATGCTGGAGATATTGTCACCCCCGAAGAGATCAGATCTTTTATCGATGTTAAGGTCGCTAGGGATTCCATGGCATACACGGACTATGTTGACCCTAACGATTTTGAGGGCGCAGCAAAGTCCAACATTATGGTCCTCCCTGATGGTGAGGTCGCATTCCACCCTACCCTAATCTTTCAAGAAGAAGCCTTTGAGAAATCCCTGTCGGCGTATGGCGACGAGTTAACCTCTCAACAAAAACAAGTGGCTCGTGACAACCGAGAAATTTTTAGAGTGTCTGCCGCCGCTGAAACAGATAAACGACTTCAGGAGTTAGAAGAAGACAGCGACACCCTCATAGAAGGGTGGACAAAATTTCGAGACGCTGAACGCGACAAGGGCGTGGAAATGGCAGACATCGTCGAAAGCTATCTAGCAGACGAAGATAATTTCCAAGAGTTCAAAATTAGAAGCCAAGGCATTGGGGCTTCATTGCTTGATTCTGTTGCAGGTCTCTTGATGGCTATACCAGCATTAGCAGGTAGCGAGTCAGCTAAAAATTACTTTGTGAACTACGCAAAGGAATCCGCTAAAAGGAGAGAAATCGCAAACTTGTTTGGTCAAGATCTTGGGTTTATTCAAGATGTCTCTGAAGCAGCCGCACCCATGATTGTCGATGTGGTTGCCACTGGCGTTTTGTCTGCGTTTACAGGCGGCGTCGGTGGGGCGGCATACTTAGCCGCTAGAACAGGGTCACGGGCGTCAATCAAGTCGTTAACAAGGGCTGTAGTTAACGGGACTCTCAAAGAGACTGCGGAAAACAAAATAGAAGACATTGTTCTTAGGGAATCACTGGATGGGATTTTCTCTGGCAAAGGAGGAAAAGGCATCAAGATGAATTATGACGAGGCTTTTAGTATCATCAAGGGATACAACAAAGCTGTCGCAGGAACTAGCTTATATGGCAAGGCTGTAAGAAGCCCCGGAATCTTTATTTCTGCAGCCAACCGACAAGCTGGCAGGTCATACTCCAGCACGTATTCTGCACTGGAGGGGCAGGTAAATCCTGAAACAGGCAAGGAGTATACTCCTGAAGAGCTTAGGAAGACAGCCCTAGCGTCGGGGCTGTTACAGGGCACGATCACAGGTATCATAACTACAGCTTTTAGCTTTGCTGGGCGAGGAGGTCTTGAGGACTTGGTCTTGGCTGGAGCTAACAAATCTCAGGTCTTAAAAGCAATCAATAGCTTTGCTAACACGAAAGGATTGTCTGCCAACATCAAAGGTAAGATCACCGAACAAGGTTTTAAAGATGTAGTCAAAACCAACCTTAAAAAAGCAATTAAGGCGAAAGCCTTGAAAGGCTCTGGTTTATCGTTACCTCGCCCCGTGAGTATAGCCGCAAGAGCAGGTTTGGAAGAGTTTCCAGAAGAAGCACTGGACGAACTCGTCAACGGGGTTGTTGAAGATGCTTTTACAGATGAAGAGACATCCCTATATGATCGTTTGTCGGGTGCAGTTTATGCTGGTTTAATTGGCGCAACGATAGGAGCTACAGCAGGGGGCGTCCGTGGTATATACGACACGGTAACAGGCAAGACCACCAGAGCCACGCAACAAGCTATCAGGGAGATAGAGACGAAGTTGTCCGATAGGGTGGCCGCAGACCTCCAAGCAAAAGGGAGTCCAATCACTGCCGGTGTTGTGAAGACCATCCTCGAAGCATCTGGGGGGCGAAGGACGATACCAGTGCCCGTAGGTGGCGAAATGACCCAGCTAACCGCAGGTCAGTTATTAGAGGCTACGCTACCTGCTAAGGTTGCGGTAGAGGAAGTTCAAGAAACAGAAGCCGCGATCCAACAGGCTCTTGAAGGTGAAGAGGATGCTGCCGTAACAGTGGCCCAAGAAGGTCTGGACGGGGAACCAGCGGACCCCGATATCGATGATAGTAACAAGGCAGACGCCTTGCCAGAACGATATAAAGCAAAAGACTTGAGTGAAAGAAAAGTTAGCCACTCTCCTATGAGAGAAGCTCAACTCAAAGCGGTAGGGCTAAACCCAAAAGATGTCCCAGTAGTAGAAGAAGACAAACCCTTGGCTCCAGAAGAACGAGAGAACGCCGAGGAAGAGACTATTTCTGCTGCTCCTTTTTCAGAAGAAAACATCCAAAACAGAACTGACGAAGAGTTGTCAAAAGCTGAGACTGAATTTAAGGACACCCTTAGAAAGTATGTTACAGACCCCGAAGGAAGAGATGTTGCCGAGTTAGCTCAGGAAGGTCTTAACCGAGTCAGAGCAGAGCAAGCTCGTAGGAGGGAACTTGCCGACAAGGAAGAGGCTGCCGTCGAGGAAGAGGCTGCCGTCGAGGAAGAGGCTGCCGTCGAGGAAGAGGCTGCCGTCGAGGAAGAGGCTGCCGTCGAGGAAGAGGCTGCCGTCGAGGAAGAGGCTGCCATCGAGGAAGAGGCTGCCAT
>VMHT01009820.1_pt1 | contig 19616 bp, 12 predicted proteins | sample 4693611 | NCBI WGS metagenome assembly VMHT01 (sample SAMN12280063, study PRJNA550983) | marine metagenome | isolation source: seawater sampled from same location over 5 years 0.02-0.2 micron viral filtrate | place: USA: collected off the coast of southern California halfway between the port... ...
AAGATAAAATAGGCGGAGACAGTGGTACAGCACTAGTAGTAGATGCTTTAAACCTTGCGTTCCGTTGGAAGCATCAAGGCAGAACAGATTTTCGACACGATTATGTAGCAGTAGTAAAATCATTAGCAAACTCTTATAATTGCGGTAATGTTATTATTACCGCAGATTGGGGATCTTCTAGTTATAGAAAAGAGATTTTACCAGAATACAAACAGAATCGAAAAGATAAGTATGCAACACAGACAGAAGAAGAGAAACAAGCATTTATAGACTTCTTTGAAGAGTACGAAGAAACACTAGAATTATTGGCTGAAGAATATCAAGTACTTCGTTTCAAAGGTGTAGAGGCAGATGATCTTGCTGCCCACCTTGTAAAACGTAAAGTAGACTACGGATTAGAAGATGTATGGCTAATATCTAGTGACCGAGATTGGGATTTGTTGATTCAAGATGGTGTAAGTAGATTTTCTTATGTTACTCGAAAAGAGGTAACTATAGACAACTGGAGTGAGCATTACAATGTTTCTCCAGAAGAGTATATCTCTTTTAAATGTCTAACAGGCGATAAAGGGGATAATGTTCCTGGCATTAATGGAATCGGACCAAAGAGAGCCGAAGGTCTTATAAAAGACTACGGAGATGCCATGACTATCTATGATAATATCCCATTAAGTGGTAGTTATAAATATATTCAAGAGTTGAATGCAAATGCAGAAGTTCTCTTGAAAAACTACGAGTTAATGGATTTAGTAACATATTGCGATGATGCAATTGGGGTGGACAACGTGTCCGAGATTGAAGGGAGAATGATGAATGCAAATTGATTATAAAAGAGATAACTATCTATCGGAGTTTAGTAAGAAAACTCTTGAAGATCGTTATTTAGTAGAAGGGGAAACATCTCCCCAGGATGCGTTCGCTCGGGCAGCAAAAACATTTGCAGATGACGACGCACACGCACAAAGGCTATACGACTATGCTAGTAAATTATGGTTTATGTTCAGTACACCTGTACTTAGCAACGGTGGGACTAGTAGGGGCTTGCCTATTTCTTGCTTCCTTAACTATGTCGAGGACTCAAGAGAAGGAATCACAGGACATTATACCGAAAATGCTTTCCTTTCTTCTGTGGGTGGCGGCATTGGTGGTTGTTGGAACGATGTACGATCAGTAGGTAGTAGAACCTCTGCGGGGTCAGAGTCCACTGGAGTAATTCCTTTCTTGAAAGTGGTTGATGCAGAGATGCTGGCTTTCTCGCAAGGTGTAACAAGAAGAGGTAGTTATGCAGCATATTTGGAAATGTCTCACCCAGAAATCGAAGAGTTTCTGGATATTCGTAAACCTACAGGCGGGGACGTTAACCGCAAGTCTACTAACTTGCACCATGCTGTCACTGTTTCTGACGAGTTTATGGAATTAATCGAAGGAGCTACAAGAGAAGAAGGCTTTGACGATTCATGGGATCTAGTAGATCCGCATAGCGGTGAAGTTACTAAAACTGTTTCCGCTAAAACACTTTGGGTAAAGTTAATCCAGAATCGTGTAGAGACTGGTGAACCTTACATTATGTTTAAAGATACAGTACAGGACGCTTTACCTCAGTTTCAGAAAGATGCAGGATTACAGGTACATCACTCTAATCTATGCTCTGAAATTACTCTTGCCACTGATGATGAGCATACAGCAGTATGTTGTCTATCAAGTGTAAATCTGGAAGAGTATGACGAGTGGAAAGATAATGATCAATTTATACCTGATCTAGTACGAATGTTAGATAATGTTCTTACACACTTTATTGAGAATGCTCCTGATGCGTTGTATCGTGCTAAGTTGAGTGCGGAAAGAGAAAGAAGTATTGGTTTGGGAGCAATGGGTTTCCATGCGTATCTACAGAGACACAATATTCCTTTTGAGAGTGTACTTGCGAAAGGCGCAAACAATAGAATGTTTACAAGAATTAAAGAGGAGGCAGTACGTGCCACAAGACAGCTTGCAACAGAAAGAGGGGAATGCCCTGATGGCAAAGGCTATGGAGTTAGGAATACACATCTTCTTGCTGTGGCCCCTAACGCTAGTAGTTCTATCATCTGTGGTAATACTAGTCCTAGTATTGAGCCTTATAGGGCTAATGCTTTCACCCAAAAAACTAAAAGTGGCTCTAGTCTACTTAAAAACGAGTACCTACAACATGCTTTGCAAGAAATTGGCATGGATACAGAAGAAGTTTGGAAAAGCGTAATTACAAATGGCGGGTCGGTTCAGCAGTTAGAGTTCTTAGATGAGTATACGAAAGACGTATTTAAGACAGCTGTAGAAATAGATCAGAAGTGGATTATTGAGTTTGCAGGAGATAGGCAACAACACATTTGTCAGAGTCAGTCTCTTAACGTATTCTTCCCTGCTGATGTATCAAAACAAGAGTTGCATGCTATACACATGATGGCATGGAAACAAAAAGTAAAAACTCTATATTATTTACGTAGCGAAGCAATCAAAAGAGCTGAGACTGTATCAGACGAAGCATTAAGACAATATATGTTCGATAGTATCGACGAAGGCGCTTGTTTAGCGTGTGAGGGTTAAGATGAAAATACTAAAATTTAGTGCTGATTGGTGTGGGCCTTGCAAGATGTTACAGAAAACTCTTGATGAAATGGTTTTACCCTATCCAGTAGAGAGTGTAGATATAGATAAACAACCAGAATTAGCTGGTGAGTTTGGCATAAGAGGAGTACCCACTATGGTACTCCTTACAAGCGAAGGGGCAGAGCAGGGACGTCTAGTAGGCGGTAAGAGCAAGGCCGATATAATGGAGTGGTTATCATGAGTAATTTATTAGAAGAAAGAGAGTATTATAAACCCTTTAACTATCCGTGGGCGTTTGAGCATTATAAGTCTCAACAGCATATGCACTGGTTGCCTGACGAAGTAAATCTTGCAGATGATATAAAAGACTTTCGTGAAAATCTTAGTGAAGGCAATAAGTCTTTGCTAGCAAATATTTTTCGCTTCTTTACGCAAGCAGATGTTGACGTATGTTGTGGTTATGCTACACACTATTTGCCAACATTTAAGCAACCTGAAGTACGTATGATGCTATCTGCATTTGCAGCAATGGAAGCAGTACACCAGGAAGCCTATTCATTATTATTAGAAACACTTGGTTTCGGTGATGATGAGTATCAGAAGTTTATGGAACACAAAGCTATGATGGATAAACATGAGCATCTTAGCAACTTTGGTATGAGTACTAAAATGGATATTGCAAAAACAATGGCTATTTATTCAGGCTTTACCGAAGGAGTGCAGTTGTTTAGTAGTTTTGCTATTCTGTTAAACTTCCCTCGACATAACTTGATGAAAGGTATGGGTCAGATTGTTACTTGGTCTGTGAGAGATGAAAGTCTTCACGTTGAAGGCATGAGTCAATTATTCCGTACCTATATTCAAGAGAATCCAGAGCTATGGAACGATGATCTAAAGTATGAAATCTATTGTGCGGCAGAACGTTCTGTAGAGCTAGAAGATGCTTTCATTGACTTGTGTTTTGAGGGCGCAGATGTGCCTGACCTTACACCAGAAGATGTAAAGTTATATATTCGATATATAGCAGATCGAAGACTCTTAGGGCTAGGCTTGAAAAAGATTTTTGGCAGTGATAAAAATCCTTTAGATTGGCTAGACTATATGTTAAACGGCGTAGAACACGCTAACTTTTTTGAAAACAGAGCCACCGAGTACTCAAAAGCGAGTACAACCGGAAACTGGCAAGATATATTTAAATAGGAGCAAAACCATGGAGGAAGGTACTTTCACTTTAGAAGGCAAAAGCTACTCTCTAGAAGATATAAGTGAAAAAGCACGCTATATAATAGGTCATATAAACGAACTAAACCAAGAAGAGGTAGAAGTTAAAAGAAAAATAGAAAGGTTAAGTATAAGTACAAAAGCTTTTATAGATCTATTAAAAGAAGAGTTACAAAGTAATGAAGAAGTAAAAGGAGAGGAGGCGTAAGCCTCCTTTTTCTTTTTTAAAATCCGGTAAGATTTCCTATTCTAACTCTCTCTTGGTTACCAGAAATAATTCTAATTCTGTCACCTAATATCTCCACCCTGCTGCCGGAAGTGGCGGATTTATGGGTAAAAGCTCCTCCAACTGTCTGCAGTGTAAGGCCATTAGTTGGATCAAAACGTAAGAAAGTTGCTCCGTTGTCGGCCGTTATATCAAACCGTCCCCCCGAACTGCCCCCACTCATGTATAAACCATTTGTGCTACCTCCAAAACTTGTTTTTCCTCTACTATAGATTTTTCCGTTTGAGGTGCTTGTACCTAAAATTAAATTATTTGAAAGATTTAACTCCGAAACAAAAGTTGTCCCCGCAGTCAGTACTGTAGCATCTAAGGTTCCGTTTACTATAACACTGCCTGGGAAGGATTCAACAACAATATTACTCCAATCATTTATGCCTACTGAATTATAATCAGTTCTTCTAGGGCCTGTATAAATTCTTTGACCTATTACAACAAGTGCCGGGTTACCACTGGACGTATTAGATGAAAGGGTAACTTTATCTCCCGGCATTATTTTTCCGCTCTCTGCTATTACTGCTCGCGCGGCGGATGAGGCAGCTGAACCATCTAAAGTGTTTACCCACTTCGATATTTTAGTACTGTCAAGATAACTATAATCATCAACCTCAAAAGCATAAGACAAAGAAGTTTCTATAGTTAAAGCCTTTGTAAACCTAAAAGGGTACACGCCTAGTGTATCTCCATAGGAATCTCTTACTCTAACATTGAATTGCGCTTCTAAGTGGTCAGTATTATTTTCCGTAATTCCAGAGTTGTTTGCAATAGTCAAAGTACCATCGGAACCTAATTGAGGATTACAGTTTACGCCTGTCGGCTGATCCAGTTTGAACTTATTTTCACCAGCAGTAGGATTAGCGTCATAGCCGTAAGTTTGTCCATTTACAACAACATTTATTTTTGACTCAAAATCATTAGTAGATAGGACACCTTCGCTGGTTGCAAAAAAAGTATGATGTGAACTTGGTGCCGTAATATTGATACTAGCTGCATCAGTAGTTGGGATAATAGTAATATTATCAGAAGCTAATACGTCATTAGCACTCACGGTAGCACCAGTATTAGTACCCTGGTACGCTTCCGCTTTAATATTTAAAGGCATTTTTCCTACTGAAAAATCAGTACTATATACTCTTGTGTTAGAAATCTGATTATATATGACCTGGGTACCATCATTTTTATCAACTGTAAGTCTAAACCATATATTACTAGGATCTAACCCCGTAGTTGCTATACTTAGTACAAATGATGTATCAATCCTATTACCAACACGATCATATTTTACAGCATAGGCACTAGAATTAAGTCTTAAGGCACTACCTGAAATAGAAGAAGTAAGACTTTGTACAGAACTAGCAGTAAAATCTGTGCCATCAAGGCGATTTCCTACTATATCAAATACTACTTGACCCGAACCTCCGGCCCAGCCTGTATAATCAGGCATTTCTGCATAATCGGTGCCGGTAGGTTTAAATAGTCCTCCTTGTGCCTTACTTAAACCATTAGGTACTGTAACATTTATGTAAAATTCACCTAAGCCAATATCTGCAGCACTTTGATAAGGAGTCCCGGGATGGTCTTTAAACGTTAACTCTTGAGTACCTTCATATACTTTAATTGTAGTGCCGCTTCCTGTTAAAGTTGTAGAACCGTCGTCAATTAAAAAAGTATGATTATTATTGGATAATTCAACACCTATTGCAGACTGTCCTATAGCACCATCTGTTACTACTCTACTGGCAGTAAGTTTTACAGTTTCAACAGCTGTAAAAACGTCTGTGCCTACTGTATCTCTATAAGTTACTTCTACACTATAAGGCATTTTTAGAAATGCGCCATTAGCAGATGTTCTAGTGCTGTCCTCGGGAGCGTCTATAGTATGGGTCGTGGTAGTACTAAAAGCTCTGGTTTCAGCCGGAACATTGTTACCTTGAAAATCTTTTACTAAAAATTGATACTCTTCGGTCCCTTGACCATTTATACCTGTAGCAGTTAATGTAACAGAAGTAGGATAAGTAACTACAGTACTTTCTATTTCGAAACCTTCTTTATCATATATAAAATGCCCTGAATTATCAAATTCTACATTAACAGCTCTAATAGCATCAATTGTTTCCGTAGTACCAAAACCTTCCATACCTGTGTTGGTATTAGGGAAAAAATCTGAGTAATGGACGGTAGCGCCTAGACCTGCTATAATATTTTGAGGTTTTCTAACTCCATGTCTTAGCCAGTAATAGTAGGAGATATTGCCGTCTTCTCCAGCCAAGCTATCATTAAAAACAGTTTCTTCCTCGGACGTGGCATAAACGGCAGCGGTAGCGTTAACTGTAGAAGCGTTTTCTACTCTTATCCGATAATCTAGAGTTATCGTGGTCCAATTATTACCACTATCATACACTGCCGATACAATAGATACAGGTCGTTGCACCCCTGTACAACGACCTAAAGTGCCCAATGTAGGATTACTTTTAAGAATAAACTTATCCCCTACCCCATAAGTTAGTCCTGTCGTTCCAGCTACAGTATTCCAATCAGTTTCTCCGAGGGTTTTAATTTTATACTCATTATCCGTAGAGAGAATGTTAGGATCAGCATCCCATGACACATCGGGGTTTTCTATAACCATACCCGCTACAAAAGTACCTGTTACATCTCCTTGAAGCATAATACTTTTTGAAGTCTGTACATAGGCCGAAGAAATATTTCTACTAGTAGCAGTAGCGTTTCTTGAATCTACAGTGTTTCTGAAAATCTGAGTAAAATGAGTTTCGGGCTTAAAATTACTCGCATTTTGCCAAGCAAGTTTAATACTATTTACTAAGTTTTGACTAACGCTTAATCCGTAGGGGCTTTGTGGTTTTGAGCTTACAAAAGGTGTTGCACTTCCGGAGCCGCTTCTTAATTGTTGAAGCTCCCCATCCTCATCGCTAGGAGATACTAAATACGCATCATCTGAGTGTTCTTCTGCAGTAACAGACACTAAGCCATTTTTTAAAAAGTTAAGATTTGTTATTCTCCATTTTTTAGCCTCCCAGCCAAATCTTGGATATTCTAAAGAAAATACTTCTCCTGCTAAAAGTAATAATCCTACAGGCCGAACGGTCATTTGTATCTCTAAACCATTTCTAGATTCATCCAAAAACTGTTTTATACCTACACGAGCATTATAATAATTAGTTATAGCAGGAGTAGTAAAACTTCCTTTTTTCGAAACACCTTTATCTTGTTTTAAATAAGTAGAGTTGAAGAAAGAAACACTTATATTTTCAAAATTACTTTGAGGATCTTGTATTTCTGCAGAAACAGCATTATAAGTTTTTTTACTTCCTTTATCGGTTACTTTTATAGAGCCTACAATATCAGTATCCTCAATAGTCATTAATTGCCCGAACTCGGCACTTTTTACGCTTAGCTGATATTTACCATTTGAGTATCTTAAAACACCGTTGAATTGTTTCAACATATTATTAATATTTGAAAAAATAGTAGAAGTTGTGTTTATAGTTTGATTAAATTGGTGCCTCGTCACATTTCGTTGAGAGTTGTCAGGCCATCCTAGATATCTCCAATATTTTATATGGTCAGAGTCATACAAACTGTAGCCAGATCCTGCTACATCACCTATTTCAGTAACTCTTTTTATTAAAGGATTTCCGTCCGAAGCAGTTCCTATACTTCCTATTTCTAATTGTACTGCTAATGTGGAGGTTCCACCCACCCTATTCAAGTATACAGCCGGAGTATTTGCTAAAGTAGTAGGGTTTATTACGGTTCCTGCTGTTAAAACAGTTTTTAAGCCTGATTTATAGCCGCCTGTTCCGTATATTAGTTCACCCTCTTTATATTCAGTGTAATCATTCCATCTACGTACTAATTTACCTATACAATTTGTAAAAATCATCTGTACATAGACAACACCTGCGACACTTACCAGTTCTATAAATTTAAGCTCTCCTGACCAGTATGCGTCATTATTAGAGAATTTAAAAGTTTCACCATAATTTGCTTCAGATGGTATCTGCTGACTCACCTGAGTAGTAGAAATAAAAGGTGCTAGTACGGTAATATCTGATCGCGTATCACATCTTCTTGCGGCTTCTTTAAAAGTTTCAAGATCTATATCTGTATCTTTTAATCCTTTACCATACCTAGAACTACTCATATAATCTAATAACTGCATCGCAGGATTTAAAGAAACTCTATTATCGGCAGGGGATTTTATTTGGTAAAAGTCACCTAAAGAAGGTAGATAATCTGGATCCCAAGGACTATCTACATAATAAATACGAGGGTTAGTTCCTCCAAACATATGACCTGCAGAATCTATTATTTTTCTTGTTTGTGTGTAAGGTATATTGTTACTATCATATCTGGTAACTGTTATATTGTACCCAACTAAATCAGAATCATTATTTGTAGAGCCAAGAGCAATGGCATTTACAACAGCACATTTATTGAGTTGAGAGGTTGTAATACCGACTAAAGGGTGCGTACCACTAGAACCGTTAGGTATAGTTATAGTAGTAGTAGAACTAGTGTCGTTAAAATAATTATAAGAAAAACGAGCGACTGGAGCTATCGTAGAGGAAAAAGGACTTATTAGAGCTTTACTTTTTGTATAGGTAGCTTCACCTACTGTAGTCGTCTTCAAAGGCGTTAATGCAGTTCTCATCGTTGGCGTTATTCCTGCTGGATTTTGTGCATTGCGATGATTAAAAAGTATATTTGTACTACCGGTGGTTGACGATGAATAGTTAGCAACGTTTGCTATCAAAGGGCTCGATACTGAACCCGCATAAGCTATCTGATCGCTTATGAGTAAAACAAACTCAACACCTCCGCTAGTTTTTTGAATAGAAAACTTATAAGAACTTGGGGTAAAATTTAACTCTGTGCTAAATACAAATCGTACTTCATCCTTTCCATCTATATTTTGTAAAGTATATTTATCTAAAATTTTTACGTTTGTATTGATACTACTTCCGTCTTGCTTTACATTAACTAGATCTCCCCTATTAAAAGTAGCATGAGATGCTGTAAGCGACGCAGGTGCATAAGTATGATCATAGTTGTGACAATTTATTGCCTTTCCTCTCACAACAAAATCCAAGGAAGGAATACTAGTTTCGCCCTCACTAACTAAATATTCTGCAACCACATACGCAGTGTCTAATAATCTGTGGTTAGAAGTATAGTAACTATGAGAATTACCTTCATAAAAATCGTTTTGAATTTTAAACGAATTAGAATGTGCTTTAGATAATAGTAAATTGTCTGCTGTTTGATAACTTGTTCCTTGATGGTAAATAAATGTAGCGTCTATAGGGTCTTTAACAGAAAAAGCTTCTTCATGCAAAATACCTTTAGTTCCTAGACCCCCCTCATTTAGTAATCTAGTACTCTGCTCTACAAAAGGTTCATTAGTAAGCCCTGTAACATCATAACCTCTTTCAAACCAAGATCGTGTAGAGTTGTGAGCATAGGCTCCATATACTGTAGTACCTATTGAAGGGTTAGTACCTGCTAAGGTATCTCCTTTATCTTGTCTACCTATACAAAGGACATCTACAGAGTTACTAACATTTTGAGTAGACCTGGAGGCTTCATCATTTTTATCTGTACAAAGATTAGGTTTATCGTCTATAACTATATCTAATATAGAACCCATCTTACCCTCCCCTAGCGCGTAAGCGACATATACTTGATCACTGTTTGACTTTAGGTTATCAAAAAATATAGGAATAGAATCTATTTTTTGAACGCCATATACAACAGGTAAAGCTTTAGAAGATAAGTTTACTTTAAGATCTATATCCGTAGGTACTTCTACATCATAATATACTAGTTCATAATCAGAACTTAGTCCATGCCACTTCTTTTTTTCTTTTAGTTTTGTTCTAGTTTCTGTAGTATTATAGTTAGCTACTAAGTTTAAAGATCTATTAGCATGCTCAAACCCAAAGTCTGTGCCATACTCTTTTCTGTGTAGGATATTATAATCTGGCAAACCTCTTTCATTCAAAGCCCTGTGCGTTTCATCATTAGTTAGCCTATTTTGTACTTTTATAAAGTCCCCCCAGTGACTAGAAAGTGTCCAGTTAATAGCACTACTTTTTAAAGGATTTTCATTTAAAGATGCGTTTGTTATTATACCTTTGAATAAAACTACCGCTCCGTTTCTATTATAGGTTCCACCTACATAATCAGGTAATCCTCCAATTACTTCATGTGTTTCTGGGTCTATAAAAACTTTATAAATAGAAACCTCTCTATTTATATAATTAGTATAAGATACAGAGCCGTTTCCTAGTATAAGTGTTGATATTTCTTCTGATACTAGGTCTAAGGAATAAACTTCGTTTGTGGCATTTACCCAAGTTCCTTCAAGATGAGTAACTTCAATACCTGTAGATGTAAATCTATCTAATCGTACTTTAATATTTTGATAGGCTGAGTTTTTATGTGAGCTAAACTTAATAGTATCACCTTCAGTAAAGCCGATCTCAGATAAGTCTACTTCAGGGGTAGTCAATGTTTTCTGCCCTAAAGTTTCTGAAGTAGTAATTACTATATCAGATAAAAAAGAGCCTAGCGCACTACTATCTAGTTTAAGGCTAAGATTAGATGCTTTAGCTTCAATACCTTCGTTTATACTTCCTATAGAAAGTACTTTATTGGCAAGATAAACTTGTTGACCATTTGGAATAGCAGTAGTAGTTCCTAAACCCAAAAATTTATCTAACTCTTTCTGACGCTGTTGTACTTTACTAAAACTTCCATCATCAAAATTAATATTGTACGGAGCATCTGTAATATATGTATAGTCGGTGGCTTCTTCAGCACTAGTACCTACGTAATTAGGGTTTAGACTAGGCTTTTCAAACTTTATTAAATGTACCGCAATGTGAGGTTCATTATTAGTTAAAGAAGTAGCAAGAGTAGTATTAATAGGACGAGTTGCCATTATTTTTGAATCTCCTCAAGGTCTAGGCTTATAGTGTACAAATTATCTGAATTTATTGAAAAGTCTAAAGAGTCATTTTTTAGTATAACTCTAGGTCTAGGTTGTATGTAGTTTATTTGGGTATTTGCAGGTAAGTCTCTCTGAAGAGGAGGACTAAAATGCACTCTCATAGAATCCACCGTATTAGCTGTAGAGTTTGCTTTTACAGTAGAAAAATCAATATTAGATAATGCAGGAGTAGGTATGTGATAATCTTCATTAGTCTCAACTCTTGTTACTCTGTATAGTTTTGTATGTAAGATATCTGAGGTATCTGTAACAGTAAAAAAGTCCCCGGGTATAAGGCTACCATCAGTAGACGATGTGTAATCCACTACACTCATCATAACATTATCTTGTCCTCGCGCCCTGAGAATAGGTGCTACAGACCAACCTGAGGTTGAGCTATTAAAACTGGTAGGCTCTACACATGTAAATACTTCGTTCAATGCAGGAGTGGTACTAGTGCCTGAGCCATTTAAATCATTTTTATATTCATTGTTAGACCCTGCACTTCCTACTGCCGTTATTTTGTATGCTACTCCAGGTATCATATTTTTCGTGTCTATACCAATTGTGTGAGTAATTAGATCAGCAGCCGAACTTGAAAATGTAGTACTCTGAGAATCTCTAGCTTGAGGTAAGTTAATATAAAAAGGAGTAAGCTTTCCTTTCAAATGTTGTAAAAAATTATATAAAGGTTCAAATTGTTCTCGAGTTAATAAATTATAAGATAAAGAAAACTTCCATATATGAGACCCTGTAGAGCTATGGATAGCCCTACCTGAATTTGTTCTGGCAAGCATGGTGTTAAAAGTTGAAGAAACTTTTAAAGAGGCAAAACCTGGAGCATCTCCGGTAGTTCCGTTATCTTTTCCAGAATTTTTTATATTATTAAAAGGATCTGGTAGTATATTTGTATATGACATTATAGTTGTGTCTCCGATACGTTCTCTAGAAACATTGAACCTTGTTGGTTTGCTGCCTCTCTAATTATTTTGATTATATTCCCTCGCTGTTCTGTCAATAACTCTTCTATGCCACTAGCATCAATAGCTTGAATATTAAAGTTTACATTTGTAGGACTATTACCTACTTCTTTGCCAGAAGGTATAATCTCTCCAGGGGTACTAGGCATAAATACTTCTGGGCCTTGCTCTCCCACTATAAAACCTCCTGCAGCTCTATTTTTATATCCTGCAAAAGCAGGAGTAAAGTTTTGCATACCTCCAGAACCAGAATCACCTCGAGCATAGGCTAACTCTCCTCCTTGATTACTACTCTTACCAAGGTCAACTGTATTACTTCTATTGCCTATCCCTATAGTAGGAGGGCTAGCTTTCGAAGAACCACCTGAGCCTCCCCCATCATAAGTAGCGCTCTCAATCATGGATAGTTGTTTTGCGCCTAATGCAATAATAAAGGCAGACATAATAGCACCAACTATAGGCCCTCCCATGGCAAAAGCCTGCATAACTGCTTGAGCAGTTGCCATTATTGTTTGAGCTTTTTTCATTTTCTTGTCTTGCTCAAATGCTTTTCTCTTTTCGGCCTCTTTCTTAGCTTCTAACCCTTTTATCTTTTTAATACTAGCTGCACTTGCTCCGTCTCTTTGTCTTTCCTTAGCTATCTCATTATCTATCTGACGCAGTTTGGCGTCACTTGATGCTTTCTGAATTTGGCTTAGAGAGTTAGCAATTGCCATGGCCGCCCCTATACCCGCAGAGATTTTTTCTCCTGCAGTAGCTCCTTCAACACTCATAGCCTCGAATGCTGTGGTGAATGCAGTTTGCATATTAAGAGCGCCTTCTATAACGCTTGACATTAACTCGCCTTCTGGGCCTATAGATGCAAGATCTTGTGCAAATCCTGACATGCTTGCTTTAAGAGCTTCCCCCTTTGCTGCAGCTATTTCGTCTGTATTCCCTCCAGCTTCGGCAGCTTTTACTTTTCCTGCGCCTTCTAAGCCTGCTGCAAACGTTGCACCCATTCCAGAATCTCTAGCATTAGAAGCTAAAGTACTAAAATAATCTTTAATAACATCTCTTCGTTCCTTTTCTAACTCTAATGTACGTAATAGATGCTCGTGATGTTTTTCGCTGCCTTCAATTGATAAGTCCAATCGTTTCTTTTCTAGATCTAAAGCTTCTGTCGCAAATTCTAAATCTTGTTCATATCGACTTTTTCCAGACATTGTTTCTATATTATCAAATCTGGCTTTTTCTTTAGCCATTGTTTTATATCTATCACTTACATTTTTTAAGTCACTCTCTAATCTATTAGCAGCTTCAATATTTGTTTCTTTTTCGACGGTTACGTGACCAGTACCATTATCTTCAAGATTCATTACCTTAACAAGTCCAGGAACTTGTCCATACGCCTCTAGAAGTTTTTTAGCTCGCGCTTCTGCGGCATCGAAACCTTTATTTTCTACAAGTGCATTAATTTGTCGCAACCCTTGTGCAACATTATCAATCTCTTCTCCAAATACTCCCCACGATGCAGTAGTATTACCTACTAAGTCTTTTGCTTTTGCAAGAGTATCGTTAAAACTTTTAGTAGCATCTACTGCTGAATTTGCTGAGTCTGCTTGTTTTTTAATTGCTGCTTCAAGTGCTAAATATCCTTCTTCTGTTTTATTCTTTTTAAAGTCTTCAAAAGCTTTATTTACTGCTTCTTGTGTTGCAGTTACTACAGAAAGAGCTTGTCCTACAGGCTGCCCATCATCGGCTAGTCCTTGCAGAGTTTCTCTCATTTCTTCTGTTCTATTCTTGAAAGTTTGTACCGTTCTGGCGCCCTCTTTGAACAGGGTATTTAATTCTTCTTGAGTGGCATTTCCTGCAGTGCCAACCTCTGACTCTGCTCTCTTTACATTATTTTGAGCCCCTCTTTTAGCATTACCTCTAGTTTCTGCTAGTTTTCTTTGTGCTTTTTCTAATTCTTCAGTAGCTCTAACAGCTCTTAGCATTTGATCAACTTTCAAAGAATCAAATAAATCTTTCATTCCTCCAGCAGCTTCGGTTAACATTCCAGATAAAGGAGTTAAGGTTCTTAACCACGCATCACTTTCACTATTTGCTTTCTTTACGGAACCATTCCACTGTTTTACAGTTTTTCCCATGTCAGAAAGTCTTTTATCGTTAGTTTCTATAGCCTTTCCTAGTTTAGTATCTTTCGTACCAAAAAACTTTTGGAATAAAGGTACAAGTAAAGAGAGTAGTCCTACTGCCATTGCAACATATGGCATGGCAGTAAGTATTGCCGCACCTGCAAATTTAGCACTTGCTCCCAGTGCGAAAAGGGCATGACGAGTTCGTAAAACAGCCGCAGTATAAGCATCCTGACCTTTAGCTGCTGCCATTGTTTGAGCAGAGCTTGTGGCTAAAGCTGCTTTATGTGCTGTGAATGCTGCTGATAGACCGTGTGTTTGAATACTGCTTAATGCAGTAGCCGCTGCTTCTTTATTTGTAGCCATAGTAAATAGATGAGTAGCACGAGTAAGCTTTCCTCTTGTTTTAACAGCATCCTTATACATAGGATTGCTTTTCTTCATCATATTAACAGTCATATTTGCACTTTTGTGCATTGTTTTTATGTTATCTTCTGACAAAGATGCTTGTGAGGCCAGTTTGTTAAAGGCTTTACCCATATGTTCTACAGGCTTTAAGTCCAGAGTTCTTATAGCTCCAATATTTGCAGTTCGTTGAGCCGCCTCAGTAGCTTTTTCACCTAGTTTTTCCAAACCGCCGATCATTTGACCGCTTATAGAAGCTCCAAATGCAGCTGCCAAAGCTCCGAATGCCATAGGAGTTTTAGCCAAGAATCCTAGTAGTGGCCCAAAAACAGAGTTAATACCCTGAATAAAGGTTTTTGTCATATCACTAAAAGATGCAGCTAATTGTGCATAAGGACTTGCATCTACAGATTCTGCTAATGCGTCGAACTTACTTCTACCATCTTCAATAATGGCATTTGTAAATGCCTGACGTCTTTCAAACTGTGTAAGATCTCCTACTGCTTTATTCATAGTACGGGCATAGCTATCAACAGCATCATCAAGTCGAACCATGATACCCAATTCATCTAGGATTTCAGGCTCTAGCTTTGCAGCACCTCGAGTAAGACGATCCATAGCATCAGCCATATCTCTACCTAAAGCGAGAGAAGCGCCTTTAGCAACTTTCGCTAGCCCTTCCATTTGAGTCTGGCTGAATCCTGCCGAAACACCAATTGCAGTAGTTCTCATAGCTTGTTCTGCTGAGATTGCATTATCAGTGATTTCTTTTAATTTGTCCGCAACAAGAGTAAGGCTTCTACCTGCCGCTCTACCAGTAAAGTTTAAACCTTCTTCTAGTTTTGAAATTGCATCGTTTCTTGAGAGCACGCCAAAAGCCGCAGTTAACGCAAATACGTTCGCGGCTAATGTAGCATAGGCGGGTACAAGACCACCGGTGATGCCGGTGGTCATTTTAGAGAAAGCTTTAGTAGAATTAGAAGTAGCTCCTGCTACTCCTTTATTCTTTTTGCTATATTTGTCCGCAGATTTGGTAGCTTTATCTGTGCTTTTACTAGTTTTATCGAGGGCAGCAGCAGCTCTATCAGCATCTTTTCCAACAGCTTTTAAGCTGCCATCTTCCATGACCTTAAACTTGACTGTTATTGTATCTGCCACTAGTTCTTTCTCTTTAGCCTCTCCCTTTCGCGTTTCATTGAGTCAGCGGAAGATTTGATAGCTCTTGATTCTAAATAGGTTAGAATCTCTAAAAACAATTCAGTATTTTCTATACCATGCATTTTAATATAAAAAGGTAAAGTTGTAAAATCTTTACCCATATAACCTATATCGGGATATACTCTGTCGCCTAAAGCGCTAAAAGTATTAAAAGCTAGTATTGCTATATCGGGAAATTCATTAATATCTGGAGGCATATCTTCCGGATCAGGATCTTTTCCCATTTGTTCACACATTTTTAAATAACGCTCTTGCGTCATTTTTGATTCGCTATTTTTGAAGTACCTTTCCAACAGGTTTAGGAGCTGGTCCTTTTGTTCCTGTACGAAAGTTATCTAAATCAAAGACTACCTCATTGAGCCACGTATCAAATTCAGTGGAAGAAGAGACAAGTGTCTCTGCATTTTCTTCAGAATAATCTAATTCGCTCTCTCCGTCTTTTCCTTCAATATCTACAAGTAGCAGGGTTTCAAGGTGAGCCAGAGTTAATCCCTTCCAGTTTTTAAGTACAGCTCTTGAAAATTCTGATACAAACTTATCTTCATCTAAATCTTCTACTGCTTGTCGTGTTTTTCTATCGAATTTGGTAGATGTACATTTTTTTCGTAAACCTGTTAGTTCTTTTCTAGATAGGTTTACTACTTCTACTTCAAAGCCTTTTAGGCCGGGAAAGTCAATCCAAACTGCTTTAGTATCGACCATTAATTGTTTTAAATCCATTGTTGTTCCTTATGTGTTGTTAAATTTAATTTTACTACCAAGATCGGTAGGGTTGTCATTCATTTTCCAATCATATGCTTGAGTAAACACATCTGCAACATTGTTTCTATTTGTAAAGGTACAATTTGATAAATCAAACTGAAAACCTTGTGTTGCACTTTCTCCTGCTTTAATTACGATTGAAACTCCAGTTTGCCATTCTTGAAGAAGTCCATCAGTATCACTGTTGACATACTGTCCGATAGAGCCTGAAAGAACTCTTTTCTTCAGTGTGAAATTAGAGGGGTACATTGAAGTTGCAGCATTTGTTACGCTCAATGCATCAGTGACATTTTCGTAAGGGATCCACTCTATATCATTTTGTAGCTCTGCGGAGACTGAGTATAAACCCCCTTGAGTACTTAAATTAGTGGTTCCGATACTTACTGATAGATGTTTAATACTCTGATATGTTAACGTCGGCCCAGAATTTACGTTACTAGCTAAATGGGTTCTTATATTGTAATACGCCGCTCCATAATCATCATATGCTAACTTCGATGCCTGACCAGATATTGTCAACTTGAGATTCTCTAATTTCTCAATTATGAATGTCCCATTTGTTATGACGCAATCGTACAACATATAAGTATTGTTACCTACTTTTATGATTAAAGTAAAAGTATTTAATGTGTTCGTTCCGGTCTTATAATCTACCAGTAAGTCTTTAACTACTAGTAATTCATTGTTCGTAATAGCCGGTATTGTAAACTCAAAATTAGCAGGATTAGCTTTTTTAATGTTAGATGCTTCATGCATCTTGTGCTGTTCATGTAATGTTTTTTGAGAATAAGTACTGTCCGTAAAAGTTTGGCTAAAACTTAAATCTGAAGTAACAAATAATCGAGTCAGAGTATTATTAAAATCTAGATAAACCTCTGCTTCGTCTTTAAAATTGTAAGTAGCCATAAATCTCCGAATAATAAAAAGGGGTCTGAAAAAGACCCCTTCTTAACTTTTTCCTATTCCATATTATAGTCCAAGAGACCACAAATGTCAAGAAATATTTTTATGCACCTATATATTTAACAGTTAGCTCATCCGCATCATCAATATCCGTTCCTAAAGCATGGAAATTAACTTCTACAGAAATAACATCTTCTATAGAGTGAGTAGGTATCTCTAAGTGACAGTTAGGCATATTATATTCCATTCTAGTAGTACCTGCTGTGCTTCCTCCAATTTTAAAACTTAAATCAAAGTCATTGGTTACAGTTGAGGTTCCAGAGATAAGATTATCAAATAACGCCATGCTTGAATTAGAATCTTTATTCAGATAACAAGTAAAGCTTCCTGAGATACTACGAGTACCTGTTACATGATCAAGAGGAGTATTTACTACACCTAAAGTTTCGGGAGTAAGGAAGCTCATATTATTAGAAATTGTAATACTTCCGCCCGTTAGCGTAAGATCATAGTCTGCTACAGAAGTAGGGTGAGCGGAGCTAGCTACAAGTTCTGTTAAACGATTACGAATAAAGTTATTTGTGCTTGATACAGCTTCATATACAGTCTTAGTAGGTGCGGAAGCTTGCTCAGTAATTGCTGAACCCATTCCTGACCAGTTGATAGTAGTAATTCCATCAATATCAAAATCCAAACCTACTTCATTCATACAACAGTTTGCAACTTTATAAGTAATTGTACTAGTAGAATCTCCTGCAGTACTACCAAGTGTAAAGTAAATGTTTGCTTTACCTAAAGTACTTTTATTAGAATTAGTAAAATCGATTGCTAACTCACTTTGTCCGCGAGTAAATCCTTGAAAAGATGTTCCACCTGAAGCATTAGCAATAGTAGCAACTGTTGCTTCAAAATCATTCTGCGAATCAGAAGTTACAACATTAGCAAGATCAGTACCTAATACAGACGCAAGGGCAGCTCTACCAATAAATACTTTGTCAGAAGCTGTGTAGTCTGAACCTTTTTCATCTCCTAAAGTTGCTACAATTGCACCACTAGATTCAGTATATGTCAAAAGTATTTGAGCACCGCCGCCGTCTCCGTCAGTAGTAGTATCTACTGTAAAGGTAGCATCAGCCCCTAACTTATCATCTCCAGATAAAGCAGTAAAAGTTACAACACTACCAAGACTGGCTACAGCTCCTGAGCTTGTTACATTTGAATCATAAGTGCCGTCGCCTATAGCAAGAGCCCATAGTGCTTCTTCTACTGCATGGTGATCACCACTAGTATCTGAAGCTTTACCAGCGCCACTGCCTGATGTTCTAAAAGGTCGAGCGTAAGTAGAAAAACTCCACTCGGCGGGAGCAAGAGAATCATTAAACATCTTACGTCCTCGTCGGCTGGCGTTTGAGCCTCCCGACATTTCGTTCAAAGTTACCTCTGAAGCATTTGTTGCTTGCGAAAACGAAAAACCATCAAGTACTGGAACTTCCCAGACACCTACTTCGGTTCCATTCGCAGCTAAGGGTGCGACAAATACCTTACTGTCGCGGCTAAAAAACATTGAATCTGCCATAGTTTATCTCCTATGTATCTTGAAAAGACAAGGACGTGAACTTTTGTTCGTGCCTGTATTTTCTAGTATCGAACCTCTATAAGTAGCTCTCCTACGCCTAAAGGTTCTAGTACACCTTCGTCAGTGTCTACACTAACGACCGTGATTTGTTGTGTGTATTGGGTCGTACCTGTACGATCCTTATACGCTAATCGAGAGTTTGTTTCTAGTACAGTCTCTACGTCTTCTAATAACTCGTCGAGTGCTAGTACTGAATCTTCGTCTTGTACATAACATCTAACTGTTACAGACAGAAATCTGTCTTTATAACCGCCTCCTTGATACTCTCGGGTTTCAGAGCCAGCATTTAGGTGAACTGCAGGAAACTCCTCCACTTCATCCCAAAATTTAAGTCGGGGGGATACATTTTCTGCAACATCAGTAAGAAATGCACCCGTACCGTTTATATCTTTGAGTTTTTCTACAAGAGCTTCTACAATGCCTAAACGTCTTGTTGTGTATGCTCTGCTCATTATACTCTCCTAGTATAGAATCTTCCGATTGCGAA
>VMHT01030636.1_pt1 | contig 19608 bp, 33 predicted proteins | sample 4693611 | NCBI WGS metagenome assembly VMHT01 (sample SAMN12280063, study PRJNA550983) | marine metagenome | isolation source: seawater sampled from same location over 5 years 0.02-0.2 micron viral filtrate | place: USA: collected off the coast of southern California halfway between the port... ...
ATAAAATTCATTCTCATCCCTACGAATAGTATGTATAAAAGCTTTATCTAAGTTAGAGATTGTACCTAAGTTAGCTATGTGTGAAGAACTAGGACGTTTAGATAATCCTGTTACAACATTAGACAAACCATTCTCTTGTAGTTCTGCTTGAGTACTAAGCCTTAAAGATGGTGGTTGTTGTGATACCCCATTTATAAGATTTGGGATAGATTGACTGATGAGTGCCATTAAAGTGTTCTCCGTCCCTGTCTGTCGATGATAGCATATGTGTCATAATTGTCAAAGATATTGTTATCTTCTGTTATTTGGTCAAACTCTTTTAATTGTAGTAATGCACTCTGCTCATCTCTTAGTTGAAATTCATGTAATGTACCTGAACCTACTACCCTGTCTTGGAAGACTCTAGTAGCACGTAGTACGATATATCTCTTAGCTACCTCAGGTAAGTCATCAAAGTCTAACTGTACTATTACATCTAAATATGTATTAGTCCCTATGTTAAACGTGTGGTTCTTCTTATCATACATCTTTAAACCACGTTGTACTAAGTCAGGACTCTGTGGTGCAAGTGTAGCATCTGCTCTTAATATATTATTAGGTAGAATTATTTCACCATCTGTACTTTGAGCAAAGCTTTTGTTTAATTCTTTGTTGAAGTGCCAACCCATAGATTGTACTTCTCTGTCTATTGTGTTTAATATTGTTTCAGCTATCTCTGCTTCTATCAATCCAGATGACAGACTACTTACTGGTGCTTCTCCAATAGCAGATAACATAGTATTGACTGCATCTAGTTGTGTTGTTCCTGCCATTGCATTCTCCTATGTTTTCCATTTAGTTTTATTAGCCCAGTAAGCTGCAGATGTCTCACCCTTTTTAATATTCTTTTGGTGTCTATTCTTAAACGCATCACGTTGTTTTTTAGATTTATTAGTTTCAGCACCTTGTTCACCAAACCTAATCATCTTAGGCTTGTCTTGAGTTCCTATTAATACAGCATGTGACTTTGTTGAATGACTTGGAGTACGTTTAGGTATGCGTAAACCACTAAAGGTTTCTCCCCTATACTCTATACTCATTTCTTTTTCTTTCCATACTTAGCCATTATAGCAGCTACTTGTTTCTGAGGTTTACCACCAAAGGACATCTTCTTACCAGTTTCTTTGGCTTCTTTTTTAGCTTTAGCTACACCTTCTTTAGTATACTTATATTTCTTTTCACCTACTTCTGGCATAATACACTCCAATAAAAATAGAGAGAGGCTCTAGAAACCTCTCCCTGTTATTATAATTAAACTTCAAGTAATCCAATACAAGCAGCAGGACGTAATACGTTATGTCCCATTGCATACTTGGCTACCATTAGTGTACCTTGTCTATTGATTTGGTACTCTGATTCCATACCTAAGTCTAGTAGCTTAACAGTAGCTACAGCTTCAGGTGTAAAGATAAAGCCTCTCATCTTAGAAGCAATAGCCACCATGTCTGCACCATCTACAGCAGCAGTTGGTAAGTCATAGTGAGTAGTTCTACCTGAACCAGCAGTGTTAGCTAGTGGAGCATTGTCAGAAGTCTTACCTTCATCAGCATCACCTGTAGTGAAGTTCTGATATAGGTTAGCAACCTTTGCATGGTTAGACATAATGACAGGCATTCCAGCAATCATAGGAACAGTAGCTCCTGCAAGATTACCGTTACCACCAAAGTCTTTATTCATATAAGTTAGCTTTGAACCGTCTGAAACATCTAGTAATGCGTAGTACTGGTCTGGAGCAAGAGCCACCACAGCACTGCTATGGTCAACGTTCTTGATATCAAACTCTTTCTTTGCATCAAAGATAGCTTTAGCTAGTTTAGCAGGGTCTATAGAATCTGCAGTAGCAGTACCAATAGTTACGTTATCAGTAAAGTCTTCTTCAGCAAAGTCTTTATATCCTTGAACAAGACCTGCTGCTCTAGTTGCATTAGTTGATAATGCAGCTTTGGTTAACATTCTTGCAACGTTTCTATCAGCTTCATTAGCCAATGCAATACCAGCTTCTTTAGAGTAGATGCTTCTTACATCGTAATGATTCATAGCCTCATCAATGTTAGCAATGAACTGACTAGAGATGAGCAAGTCATCAATAGTTACAATTCTCTCACTAGCTCTGATGTTGCCACCTGTAATCTCATTCCCAGGGGTTAGGTATTCAGCTGATGCTCTACCTGTCATAGGAAATGATGCAGATTTACCCTTACTAATTGTACGAGTTCTCACTTTGTCCATTAGGACTTTCTTTTCTTCAAATGCAGTTAGGACTTCCCCAGCATATAGCTTGAGGAACAGGTCTCTAACGTCACCTGTATTATTAGTTTGACCCTGAAAGCTTACGGTGTAAGCAGGGTTTGAAGCAGCTTGTGCCATTTTTTAATTACCTCTTAGTAGTTAAGTTGAGTTGAAATTACACTCAGCATTTCTACATCCTTTCTCCAAGATTGTCCCTCGCAAGGGGTCAGGGGTAATCGTTTGTCTTTAGCTTAGTGTGTAGGAATGATATCAGTTCCTTTTAAATACACCAAGTTAATCGTGTACTTAAAAGGAAGGGGGAATACTCCCCCAACCTGAACAACAATATTAGAACAGACTTGACCTTGCTAACTTATTAGCTACCTCTTGTCTGTAGGCAGGGTCATTTGCGTATCTAGGGTCTGCCATTGCAGCAGTCATTTGTGCTGTACTTTCAAATTTCCCACCTGAAGCTCCAGAACTATTAGTACCTTGTATAAGGTTTGGTTCTGCTTCAGAACGATAACGTGCAAACATCCCTTGAACAGCAAGCTCAATCATATTTTTATCTTGCGTATTCATTGTTGCATTAAAGGCATCTATCTCATGTTCAGGTAAGTTTTCAGAAGCCCAGTTTATCATACCAGCATACTGTTCTTCTCCACCTGTCAATGAGAATACACCTTGTTTAGTGGATTCAGCAAGAGCATCTTGTCCTGCTATCCAAGAGTCTACCATAGACTGAGGAAAACCTGCTTCTTCTAAAGCTTGATAAGCTTCCTCTGATAGTGTACCAGTATCAGCATACTCGTCTTGAAATGCTGAAAAATCTAGACCCTTACTATCTAATAGGTCTGCAACTTCAGATGGACTTTCAGTAGGGGATACGTCTGTTTCCTCTGTAGTTTCTTTAGGCTGACCAAGCTTTGATTCTAAAGATGCGTAAGCTTTAGCCATATCTTCTGGACTTTTAAACTTTTCAGGTAGCCATTCAGGACGTTCATCTACCTCTTCTACTCTTTCTCTGTCAAGCATAGCTTGTTGGTGCTCTTCAGACTCTGGAGCTTCTGGTTGAAAAGTATTAATTGAATCTGCCATGTATTATTATCCTTCTTCTACAGCAGCCTTTGCTAAATTAGGTGCAGCACTTTGTGCCATACCTGCTACTGCTTGTTGTTCTAACATTGCTTGTTGTTGTTGTTGCATCATCATCTGTTCTTGCATCTTCTGCTGTTCAGATTTAATTAAGCCAGAAGTATCAATTCCTAATGATGCTGCTAGTCTGTCTATATAATCATTTACATTCATCTCACTAGCAATAATCTCTTGACCTAATGGCTGTAGATATTGCAGGAATGTAGCTAATTTGTTTAAGTCTTGTCCACGTCCTAGTGCTTCAATACCTGTAACTACTGTAGGCTTGATGCTATCCTTAGGCATACGTGGCATTTTACCTTGCTTCGTTAATGAATCAAGTAGTAAGTTTATTAAGGGTAACTGAAACTCTTGTGATAGTATAGAGTATACACCACCTAAAGAAGTCTCTAGTTCTTGTGCCATGAAACGTATCTCTTCTGCTGTAACACGTTCTGCCTGTCTTTGTACACTAGTGTTTAACAAGAAGGCTGCACTTAATCTATCGTTAATCATTCTCATAGTTTCTAATGCTACACGAAAGTCACTAGCTTTTTGTACTTGTAATGTTGAAACATCATTAACATCACCTGCTATGAAAGCACCATTAGGAGCTTTAGCTAGACTACTAGACTTTGTTGTACCATTGGGACGTACAAGAAATAATACCTTAGAAGAAGCAGCTGAACCTTGTACGATAGACTGAGTTAAAGCTTCTAAACTACGTAGGTCACCTAAGTATTCTTCTATAAAACCTCTACCATAATCCTCACCATCAATACGTATGAACCGTAATGGTATATAAGGGTTTTGGTCTTTCTTAAACATGCCTCGTGAGTTAGGTACTTCTATACCTGCTACCTCTTGGTATACTTCCCACCCTTTATCAACTAGACATACCTTAGTATACAAGTCATAGTTCTTTACAGGTGAGTCTGACTCAGGTAATAATACCTTTACTGACTCAGGTAAGTTTAAGACATTAAGACTTTCCTTAGTAATAACCTCAAGTAGGTTACCCATTGTATCACGTTTAGTAACATAACGGTCAGGTCTGTACACCTTCATACCACCTTCTTTAGGCATGTACACTAGTGAGTTACCTGTTACTATAAGGAGTTTAAGGGCTTCAAAAGCTGGTACTCTAATAGCTTTAGACTCTATCTCTGCCATAGCTGCACGTTCAATACGTGCTAGTCCTTCTTCAACTTGACCTCTGTTATCACCAGCTATAGCTTGTAAATCAAAGTCATCAATAGTTAAACGAAAGAAAGGACTGTTAGGTGGTAGTAGTGCAAGTAGTAATTTAGATGCTAAATTATTTACACCTCTTGCTCCAATACCTTGATAAGGTGTAGGATATATAGACGAACTACTATGTCCTTCCTCTGGTAAAAGAGTAGGTATAGTTAGTTTAGCAGCTTCACGTCCTCTCTCAAGGAACGTATCTCGTTCACTTTCAAGTTGACCATAACGTTTAGCCACACTTCCTGTTTCCATTTCCATATCTTATTCCTTAGGTATACCCCCTTCTATAAAGGGCATTAGTTGAACTTTTTTCTTTTTATATTTACTGTCTGAGACAGCTTCAGTTTCTTCAGGCTCTTCGTCATTGAAAGGCATAGTGGTATTCTGGTCTATATCTTTAGAATCTCTACCCATAAGCTTCTTCATTTCACCTGTATTATAAGTTGCTATTAAACCACCCATATTATTATCCTTTTGGTATGTTTAGTCCAGAGCCTTTACCAGCTATTTCTTTTGTAGGTTGTATTTTAAGGTCTGTTCTTAATTGTTTCTTACCTTTACGTACTCGTCTTAGCTTCTTAGCTTCACCTGTTGTTACAGTTTCTACTTCTTCTCCTTGTTCTCTAGGAGCAGCTGTTTTAGCTTCAGGTTTTGGAGCAGGAGCAGCAGGAGTAGGTTTGGGTTTAGGTTTACTTACTATTTTCTTAATAGGTTCAGTAACTTTCTTAACCACTTTCTTAACTGGTTTTTCTATAGGCTCTACTACTTTTTTCTCTATATCTTTAGGTAAGTCTTTTACTTCTTTAGTAACTTTCTTAACAACCTTCTTAACTTTTTTAGCTATTTTTTTAATTGGTTTTGCTGGTGCTCCCATAACATTACCCCTTTGGTATTTGTAAACCAGACCCCTGACTACCTACCTGTGTTGCAGTATCCATGGCTAAGTCTGTTCTCAAAGCTTTCTTACCTGTTTTCTTTTTCTTTAATTGTGTACTCTCTAAATCTGTCTCGTCTAACTCTATGTCTGGAGTTTTAGCTACAGCTGTAACTGGACGAGCAGGAGTAGGGAGTGGTCTGGGAGTTCTCCCACCAAATAATCCACCCATCTTCTATTCCTCTGTATTAAAATCGTTGTTTTGTAATTCAACAAGCTTCTGTATTATAGATTGTTGACCCCTGAGAAAGCTTAGTTCTTCAGGGGACACTTGTTCTAACGGAAGTTTGTTAGGGTATAACATTTTTAGATGGTTAAGTAACCCATCTGTAATGTTAAAATCGTTGCCTAGTAATTTCATGTATGCAAACTTTCGCTAATGTTGTAACTTTAGATATCAACTATCTCACAACCATCAGCAGTACAAGCTAAAGTTTGGCTACTGTTGGTAGTATCTTTCTTCTCATATAACGATAAAGCAGACCAATCAATTTTAGTAGGCATCTGTTTCTTGAGGTCATTATACTCCTCCTCAGTTATGTCTTGATAAGGTGCTTGAGCATATGTGTGGTCACTATGAGGTAAGAAAGAAATACCTGAACATATGTCAAAGTTCTTGTATACCCATGCTCCTACTTCCATCCACTCAGCATCCTTAACTGTGATAGTAACAGAAGGTTTATGCTCACACCAGTTTAAGGCATAGTGTTTCCACAACTCTAGCTGTTCTATAGCAGTCATTACGTTACGTGTAACTGAACCACTAGGTGATTTAGTAGGGAAGCTAAACACTGTAGTAGAGTCAGGCTTCATTACACATGCTTCAGCAGGAATACCACTATCTTTTAAGAACATTGTTAGTGGGTCTTTATTATCTCCACGTACAGTTCTAATGTAGTAGTCACTATGTCTAGCATGAATACCTGAGGCACTATCAACTAACTGTGAGACAGTACCTGAAGGTTTGACACAGGTGATAGCAGCTGATTGTGGTATCTTTAAGATAGCAGAGTAGTAGATGTTAGTATCTATAGCTAGTTCCTTCATCTCTTTTAACCATGTCTTACTATCTAATGTCTTAGATAACACCATGTTATCCATGATACCTGTAAGTGAGACACCTAGTAATCTCTCTTGCTCTGTGTTCTCCTGCCATATCTTACGTAAGTAAGGCATGTGAGTAAAGGTAGATTGTATTGTACCTAGTATGGTAGCTAGTCTTACTTTCTTCTTAAGACTTTCTTTATCATCTGATGCACGTACAACAACCTCAGTTAAGTTACAGAACTGGTAGGGTCTTAGGATTATCTCTGAACAAGGATTAGTACCCCACTCATGTCCTGTTTCTCTACGTCCATTCATAGCTACATGTTTATCTGCTGCTACTCTTGAGAAGATACCTCTCTCACCTGACTTAGATTCTACTAGAGACAACCACTCTCTCATAAAACCTTCCATGTCAGGCTTGTCTGTATAGGCAACAGAGTTATTAGCTAGTGCTCTCTGTCCCTCATTCTCCCACCATTGACCTGACTTAGCTTTAGCCATACGTCCATCACTTAGGTTAGACAAGCTTATCATAGCTGAACGTCTAACACCACCTACAACTACGACCTCACCAATCTTACACATGATGTCATGGCATTCAATGGAGTTAAGCTTTCTACCTGCAGCACCTTTGAACTTCTCTACTACAAAGTTAAACAAGTCTATCAAAGGTTGTGCACCACTAGCTCTACCACCAAAGGTCTTGAGTCTAGCACCTGCAGGACGTACAGCAGACATGTCCCACTTAGGTATGTCACCTGTGTATAGGTGTGACAATAACTTATGTAAAGCTTTTGCCCAACCTTCTTTACTATCTTCTACAAATACAACATCATTACTTTGCTGCATGTCAGCAGGGATGTCAGGTAGTTTAGATATTGATTGTCTTTCTACACTAAAGCCTACACCTGTGCCACATAGTAGGATAAACATAGCTTCATCAAAAGCACGTATGTGGTCAACAGGTAAGTAAGAGCAGTTGTAGATACAAGTGTTGTCTCTTTCAGCAGCAACTCCTGCAGTCATCAATGCTCTCATACTAGGCATAACTTGTAGATTAAGTATGGCTTCTTCTAGTTCTTCCCATACTTCAGGCTCTACTTTATCTGTACTTTTCTTTAAGAAGGACATGTATCTTCCTACAGTTTCATCCCATGTCTCTCTTCTGTTCTCTTCTTCTAACCATCTAGCATACCTACTAGTAGCTATAAATGTTTGATAGTCTGTTGGTAGTAAGTTGTTCATCTGTTATCCCCATTCCCTTGTATTGTTCCTCTTGCTTTACGGTCTGCTAGTTTATCTAAGTTCATCTCAGCTATGGTATCTAATCCATAACCTATGTCCCTAGCTATAGCAGCAATGTACCATAATACATCACCTAGTTCTCTTGCTAGGTTTTCTTTCTCATCTATGATTTGTTTATTATCTCTAATAATCTTCTTAACTTTTTCTGCTACCTCACCTGCTTCACCTGCTAGTCCAAGTGTAGGATACAGTATAGAAAACTTAGCATCATATATAGCTGTACTGTTTGCTTTAGTTTGATATGTTTTAAAATCCATTACCAGTTCTTCCCTTTAGTTTGTTCCATTAGTTCAATCATCTTAGTAAGATACCACTGTGCTTTCTTTGCATCTTGTATTGGGTCACCTTTAGCAAACAATCTAGTACTCAAGTACTTAATGACATTGCCTTGACAGTAACTGACTGCTTCCCACTCACCTAAGGCATCGACTATATAGTCTATAGTTTCTATCTTACCTTTGTTGTAGTGTGGTGGACTGTTAACCATATCTACTTTGGTGTCCATAGTTTTACCTCTCCTGTCTTCCTATTATATTCTCCATCACGTAGTATACGTGCTAGTCTAGCATTCTCTAAAGCTACTTCTTCTGATAGTCCTTGAGCTTTGAACGTATTGACAACAGTCTCCCACGTACAATTCCCCTTAAGAATCTTTTGAGCTTTAACAGCACCCACACTAGGACACCCTTTATAATTATCAGTAGTGTCCCCCACAAGTGTTTGATAGTAGAACTGGTAGTCAGCTTCTTCTTCAGTAATAGTAACCACTTCTCCATTAATCCAATGCTTTGCAGGTATAGTGAGTAAGTCCTTATCTGCAGACCATATAATATTTCTTTCACTTTGGCTACCAAGTATACCCAGTACGTCATCAGCTTCTAATCCTTTCCATATCTCAACGTTGTATTCTTGATTCATATATTCTTTAGCCCAGTTAAGTAGCATAGGCTTACGTACTTCTTTACGATTTAGTTTGTAGTAAGGAGCTATGTCCTTACGATAGTTAGTCTTGTCTGTAAAAGCTATGAGATGATTGTCAACAGGAGCTTCCATTAGTTTGTTTATCTGTTCATCTACTCTAGCTTTAACTTCATCCTCCCAACAATGCAAAGTCCATAGTCCTTCACCCCAGTTGACAGGTGTCTCTGCACTAGTAGCAGCTTTGTAGGCTACGATGTCTCCATCAATTAACAATCTTATCATCTATCTCATCTCCCATTTTTAAGTATACGTCCACATAAGTAGGACATTTAGGGCATGATAGATTGGTAACTATACCATCAAAGTTATACCCATCTTCTAGATAAATGTCATGGTCACCACCCCATATTAGTTCAGTGCCACAGTGCCAACAGTTCATGGTTTATGTCCTTTCAAATATTCGTAAGCTCTCAGTACTTTATCTTTATCATCCTTGAAGCCACCTAGTCCTGTGTTACAGTTACCACATAACCAACCTCTGAATGTATCAGTCTCATGGCAGTGGTCTAGTACCCAACGTTGTAGTCTAGGTTGACCATACTTACCTATCTCTTTTATATCTCTTTCACAGATAGGACAACAGTAATCCTCAGGTGGATAGGGGTTCTCTTTCCTAAGTCTTTGTACTACTCTTTCTTGACCTGATTTACAAGACCTACACTTTCTTTTTATTTCACCTGATAGCCTAACTGAAAAGTTAGTTATAGGTTGCATCACATCACATACATTACATGTCACTGCCTCAATGAGTGTCTGCCCAGTTTCGTCCATACTTGTAATCACTGTCAAGTTTGCATCTGAACTTGAAGTGTCTTTCAACTCTGTGCATACATCCTTGAATAAGTCTCCCTGTGTCATCCTCTTGCCCTTTCTTTACTAGTAGTTGTACCTCATCGTGAATGAATGCTACAATCTTTGCATCAAGTCCTTGTTCTTTTATAGCCCTAGCTATGAAGACATACCAAGTCTTACATACCAAAGCACCAGCTGATTGTAACAAAGTATTAAGTGAAGCATGACTATGCCTGACAGGTATAATACGTCCATCTAATCCTTTGACCCAACCTCTTTCATCTGCTGCTTCTGATACTGCATCCTTGAGATACTTAAGTGCAGGTAGTTTCTTCAAGAACTTCTTCTTGATTGCTCTACCTTCTTTAGCTCCCTTACCTATTATCTTACCTGTCTTCTCATCACCTGACCCATACAAGAATCCGTAGATAAAAGTCTTGGCATTGTTTCTAGTAGGTAGACCTGCTGCTTCTTGATTGATAGTATGTATGTCACCGTTGACTACTGTGTTAGCATAAGAACCATCGTCATAAGCAGCCATGTAGTGAGCAAGACACCGTAGCTCAAGACCACTGGCATCAGCACCAAGAAGACTATAGCCAGTAGGAGCATAGAAGAGTGACCTACATTCTTTACCATAGGGTGCACCAACACTAGGAACTTGTGCAACATTAGGGTTGGAATGAGTACAACGAGAAGTAACAGCACCCATATGATTAACACGTCCATGTAGTCTACCTTCCTTCTCCATCTTCAGCCATGCCTGATTACCTGTAGCTAACTGACCTAACCTTTTATTAAGGAGTAGGTACTCGTTAAGCATCTTAGCCTCAGGCATATCAATACTTGAGAGTACAGCTTCATCAACTTTAGGCTCACCACTATCAGTAAAGGCTTTAGGTTTCCATCCTCTCTTCATTAGTCTGTCTGCTATCTGCATACGTGAAGCAGGATTGAATGGTATTGTCTTAGTCTTAGTCTTTAACTCTACGATAGTAGGTTCAAAGTTATTAACTAGTTCTTCTTCAAGCTCTGATTTACGTGAGACTAACTTGTACCACAATTCTTTAGCTGCTTCTACATCAAAAGGAAAACCATATTCCTGTTGTTGTAATAGTAAAGTATGTATCTCAGTCTCTAAGTCTAGTGCTTTTTTACTAAAATTTTTTTCAGTAATTTTAGAATAGAGTTTGGCTGTAACCTTCGTGTCTTGTACACAGTAGTGTAACATGTCTTGGGTGTACTCTCCAAAGCTCTCACTGCCCACATTGAACTCACCTTTTAGTTCTCCTAGTCTGTATCCCCATGCCTTAAGGCTGTGACTGCCCATAAGTTTAGGAGGAAAGTTATTCTTCTTACTTAGTTCAACGTCTATCTCTCTTACGTCACACCATATAGTTCTTGAACATACTAAGGTATCTATTACTTTACCTGTATAGTCAAAGTCATACAACTTCTTGAGTACTCTTAAGTCATAGTCAATAATGTTATGACCAATGAGAGCATCTGCTTTTGATAGGAACACAAGCCCTTCTTTTATTTGGTGGGGTTCAAAGGTGTATACCTTTTCTGTATCCTTATCTCTGCATACTATGCACCACACAGTAGTAACATCATCAAGTAAGTTGTCTGCTTCTATATCAAATATTAATTCCATTGTTTCTCCTTGTGTCTCTGCACTGTTTAGAATTCTACTTCTTCTTCATCAGGAAAATTTACCTCATTCATTCTTCCTGTCTCTGTGTTGTATTCTAATGAACAACTCAAGCCTGTCTCACCAGACCATCTGTTCTTCAATACTCTAACTTGACTTACGTTAGGTTTGTCTTTGTCTTGTTGGTTACGTTCTAATCCTATGACCATGTCAGACAGCTGACCTATTGCAGCACTACCTCTAAGCTGTGACATAGAAGTCTGTGCTCCATCCTCATGTCCTCTGTCACCTGAAGGTCTCTTAAGATGTGAGACTAGTATCATACCACAGTTTAGTTCTTCTACTAGTGAACGTAACTTAGTCATAGTGTTGTCAATGATACGTCTTTCATCTCCTCCTTCTAGTCCACTCACAACAATACTAATGTGGTCAAGTATAACATAATCAACTTGGCATCCTCTGACTAGGTATCTGATTTTAGATAGTAGATTTTCAGAGTCAGTTGAACCCCAGTGGTCATACATGTACACCCTACCTGAACCAACTGTATTATCAAAAGCTTCCTTTAGTTCTTCTTTAGGTACATCATTTGATTGTAGGTGTAGTGGTTTGTTTAAGTCAATGGACATCAAACCAAGTGAGGTACGTTTAACATTCTCTTCCAATGCTATGTACCCTATAGTCTGTCCCTGCATGATGAAGGAGTAAGCAAACTCTCTAGCTAGTTGTGACTTACCTATACCACTACCTGCAGTGAGTGTTACAATCTCACCCTTACGACACCCACCTGTCTTCTCTTGTATACCTGCATAAGGATAAGAGACAGAGTGCTTATCATCTTCAGCAGTAATCAGTTCCCATACATCAGTACCTGCTATGATACCATCAGGTCTGTATGTCTTAGCTGCCCATACTGAATCAATAAGTTCAGCTATCCTTCCTGCCTGTACCATATCACTAGCATCTTTAAGAGGCAGCTTGGCTATCTTAGCCTTACTAGGTGGCAGTATACTAGCTACTTCCTTTGCTGCTTTCTGACCATGCTCATCATTGTCAAACATAATAATGATAGAGTCATAGTTACAAAGCCATTCAATAGATTTAGCTATAGCTTTCTTAGCTGAGTCTGCACCTGACGGAACACTGACAACTGACCACTTGTTATCAAGAACTTGACTAAGTGATAAGGCATCAAGCTCACCTTCAACAATGGTAATCATCTTACCACCATCACGACAGAGGTGTTCACCATATAGTCCAATCTTCTTCATGTCACCTAAAGCAAGGAAGTCTTTGTTAGGAAACCTTACCTTCTGTGCTTGGAGTGTGCCCTCTCTGTCATAGTAATTAGCTACTTGTACCTTAGTACCTTTATAAGTAGACACACCATACTGCCAATATCTTGCTGTCTTCTCAGTTATCTTCCTTTTGTTTAGTGCCTGTACCTCAATAGGTAGGAAGGCAAAGTTACTCTTCTGTGTAGTCACTGCTATCACTCCTTTATCATCGTCTGGGTATGTCATTACCTGACAAGAAAAGCAGTAGTGTTTGCCTGTACTATACAAAGCATTGGCATCACTACTGCCACAGTGAGGACACTCTTCGTGTCTTATGAACTCACCGTTATCCATCTTTACCTATCGACTCCTTTATATAGTTAGACATGTAATCTAAACCTTGAGCAATCTTCTTGAGTGTATCATTGTCATACTTCTCAGAGTCACCCACCATATCAATAGCCATGTCCTCATAGATAGCTGTGTGTTCTATTTCTTCATCACCTATGAAAACAGACATACTTAGACCTTGCTTAGTAAACTCTGCTTGTAAGTCTACATCAGTTTCAATCATGTCTTTAACATCTATCACACTCATTTCAACCACTCCTTTGGTATTGTTTCTTCTGCCCATATAAAACCATTACGGTCAGCCCATTCTTGACAGGTCATCTTAGAACCATCCTTTCTTTTCTTAGCTCCTTGTATAGTGGAGCTTGCCTTTTGAAATACAAATCGTATATCTAAGTCAGGATACTGTGACTTGACAGCCTTCATCTTACGTTGACTGTCTTGTCTGAAGTATCCTTTAAGCTCCACTATCATCTTGCCTATCTTTAAGTCAGGAACATAGTGACGTTCCACAAAGTATGCCATCTTATCAGGCTCATACACATGTGGAATGTCACGTGCTACTAGGTCTGCAATGACCCTTGCCTCAAAAGTCCCCTTCGTCATCAGCTTTACCCTCAGTATCTACATCATCAAAGACTACAGAGTTATCTTTAGCTATCGCTTTAGCTACGAATCCATCTTCTTCTTCAAAGATAGAAGCAGTAGAGGGTGTGCCATGTTCAATCAAGTCAATGACCTGCATAGCTTTCAGTCTGAGGGATACACCTACCTGTTTACTGCTTGCCATGTAATAGGTTACAGGTTCAACAGCTACCTTAACAAGTGAACCATTGCCTACTAACTGGTCACCATTCATGGGTGTACGTTTAGCATCAACAACGTTGACCTTTTGATTATATACTTGACCAGACTTAGACCTTATCTTAGCTTTCAGTTTGGTTTTGAATACAACATTACCTGTTTCATTACCATTCTGGTCTATGTCTGGCTCAGTTACTGGACGTTTGGACAGGGTTGCCTTGAGTTGTGGCTTCTCCTTGACAAGCTTGTTGTACTCCTCATCAATGAGTCCTTCAAGTTGTTCACAAACTTGAGCAGCATCTGCTTCAGGTACAATTACCTGAGTAGAATACTCTCCATCATCAACGAACCTTGTATCAGGTTCAAAGACTTTTGCCCATAGGGACTTTCCTTTTATTACTAGCATATAATAACTCCTTATTGCTATTTGTTTTGCCAACTGGCTAGGTTGTAACTTTAGAAATCAAGCAAAGAAATAGTCTGATTTCAATACGTTACGGATATCTAGGTTACCTTTACTTGGTGGTAGAGGAACATCCTCAGTACCTAGAGTCTTGATTGCATGAGTCCTGAGTTCATCAAGAACATCATGCTCTTCATACATACTAACGAACTGTTCACGTAGTATCTCAGATAGCTGTGGCATCATGCTACTATGTGTACCATAGCTGTCATGTACCATAGCAAAGTCTACAATACCTACCTTAGTAGCTTCGTTAATAGTACGTGTCATAGCAGAGGCATCTAAACTATGGATGAAGTTAGGACTACTACCTAACCCTGTCCTCTGCTTATTAACTGTACCTTCCTTGTCTTTAGGAAAGGATAGAGATACAACATCACCATTGATGTGTGTCTTGATTCTCTTCTGTTGTACCTCGTTGTACTGTTGCATAACAATCCAACCTGTAGGTGTGACCCACTCCATGTGCTTACCCATGTTAGAGTACACATCTCCTACACTCTTAACGTAGTCCATAACCTTACGTGCTGATACAATAACACCACTAATGCTATCCCATATATGACCTGCAAGGTAGTGAGTTACAGCAAACAAGTCATCTCCAAACACATTGGGTGTGCCTTCCTTTATCTTATCCTTGATAGCTTCTTCTATGTAAGTACGGCAAGCATGTTTAGTACCTGAGTAGGGTACAATCATAACAGGTCTCTTAGCTAACTTCCTATCAATACCAAACTCTAAACATTTTCTACCTAGTTCTGTGTCCTCCTCTCGTATATGTTGTATAGCTTGGTCTGCTACCTGTGTGTAAATATCTTGAGGCATGTCAGAAGGTACTAAGTTGGTAGCTCTACCCCCTACCTCATCTCTTAGTATAGCTGAGAGGTGCTGTAATCCGTTGCAACTGCCATCTGCTGAGACAGGTAACCTAGTGTGGTAACCCCAACCTAGTTTAGCTAGGGCTGACATCTCGTAACACCAAGCTAGGAACTGGAATGGTTTGTCTGCCTCAAGCCAAGCTTGGTTATCAAAGGGATTGTCTGCTATCCTTTGTGCCTCATCTACATACTCCCATGCCCATGCTTCACGTTTGTCTAAGGTTATCTTATCATTACCATACAAGTTTGCACCATGTATACACAACCATCTTGCATCATCCCAGTTGTTGATAGGCACAGAGTAACCAAACTCTAGTAGACTCTTACTCCAATCAGCTGACTGTGGTGACAGGAAGGTACTGCTTGCATACTTACGTGAACGGAAGTCATTCTGCCACACGTAGTAGAACCTATCATACTTAGCAAACTGTTCTGCTATCTGTAAGGTACGTTCAACTTGTATACGTTTACTGACACTACGATTATTACTTGAGTAAATCTCAGCACGTTTACGTGACCATATCCTGAATGTAGATTTCTCTTCCTCATTCATCTCACTAGGTTCTTTACTGAAGTGGTAGTTAGGTAGAGGTGTGTCCTCCCTTGCAGGTAAGTTACCTACCTCTTGCCCACTCTCCCACATCTGACGTATAACTTTGAGTACGTTCTGATTAATCCTCCACTCAGTTTGTTGTAGTGCATTGAGACAAGCATACTCAGCAGTCAAGTCTTGTTCAGCTAGTCTAGTTAAGTGTGTCTTCAAGCTCATTACTTTCTCCTTACAATAGGTAGTTCATCTATATCATGTCCATGATAACCTCCACCCTTAACTGATGTCCAATCTTTAGGTGGTATTACACAAGGTAAGTATCTTGGACGTGAGCCTTGCATATACTCATTGAATGCATGAATCCAATCAAGTGTATCTTGAGTTGGTACAACGTAGGTTGCACGTCTTTTACGTTCAGTCTGCTGTGTGTCTAGCTTGATGATAGCTGTACTCTGTATGATTAGGTCAACCATCTTAAACCCTACGTGCACACGTTCAGACTTGAGCCACTCAGTATTCTTGTAGCCATCCTTGTTCATCTTATTAGTTAGACCAAACCTTCTAGCTCCATATGCTTTCTTCATAGCAAGCTTGATTGTGTTGTTAGCTACTGTTCCTTCAGCATGTATCCATTTGTCTAACCTGTCTTGTATCTCAAGGTTACTACCTATAGTTCTAGCTACATACAGCAGAGTATTCTTTCTACTAATTGAATCCACTAATGTTACAAGTGCAAGGTATGCAACTTGTTCTGCATCCATGTCCTTTAAATTTTTCCACGCAATATCTCGTGAGGTATTAGTAGGATTCTTAATGAACTCTGTTACTGCCTTTGATACAGTTTGTACTAGCCTAGATACAATAGCTCTACCATGTGGTGTATGTGACTCCTTTCCTTTATCTATTGCCACGTCAGTTATCTTTTTATAACGGTGTATTCCACCTGTCATCATGTCAGTCTCAAGCTGAAGCTGTTCTTCAATTAGGGACTGTTCTGTTTCTAAAGTTACATCCAAGAGAGACCCCTCCGTTTGACATTGTTTAACTATAACATCTCCGTTATACCAGAGACACTTAGTACAAGTACACCTACCAACATTAGTAAGAACTGTACACCTATCATGTTATACTTGGTAAAGTATCCTATACTTGATACTGTAGCCATCATAACAATCCATAGTACCATGAACGTATTAGTCATACTCTCTCCTTCGTGTTATACATTGTTATCCATTCATTATTCCTTGCTACTTCTTCTTCTAGTAACTCAGTAAACTCCTCATCCCTCTTCAAAGAACAACCATCCTTATGTCCATTCAAATACTTGATGTGATACTGAGGTGTACCATGCTTATGGTATGGATTAAGATATCCTACATCATGGTAACCATTGTGATACCCCATTAGGTAAGCATCATCATATATATTCCTACTCATTAGTCTTCTCCTTTAACTACGATTGGATTAGATAGAGTCCAATCTTCTGCTATTATTTCTGCTTCTCTTTCAGTACTGACTGCTAACTTCCTTACTAGTTTGTTGTCTTGAAACTGTGTGATGTAGAAGAACTGACCTAAAGCATCATCAACATAGGTAACTTTAGCACTCCTACCCCACTCACTATCTCCATAGTACTGACTTAGTTCTCTCTTAATTGTCATTTGTTACCTCATCAAATGTAAATGTAAACTGATTGGGATGACTGTTAAACAATGAGTAGTCCTTATGTGCTACATCATCTAGTATGTCAGCTAGTTCATCTACTGTTGAGTAGTAGACAGGTTGTCCTAGCATAGCATTGTCATCGTATCTCATAGGGACACACTCTTGTACCCCACTCTCTTCATCTTGATGTATGGATAGGTAAGTATCCTCATCAATCTGTATGTATATGTTACTCATGTTAATCTTTCTCCGTTAAAAATTTAAACTCACTCATTAACTTCCATCTGACTCTCTCTAATTCTCTTACGTCAGACAAGTACATGTCTTGACAGTCCAACAGCATGTCCAAGCTACTATCTATAGCTCTGTATGTATCACGTATAGCTTTTACTTGTACGTCTGTTAAGTTTTGTTTAGTTTTCTTAGTCATTACTGTGCTCCATAGTTGTTAATCTGTAGTCCAGTTGGTCTGAAGTCTACCATCACACACCCATTAGATGTGTCACAGTTTAAACTAACTCCATCAAATCCTACTGCATATACTGTAGCTTGTACATCATGTACAGTTGGTTCTTCTACATCATCCTTCACAAAGATGTTAAGGTCGTAGGCTCTACCCTTCCAATAGAAGGTCTCCCACTCATCACACTCACACGTACAAGCATTGTCTACTATCCATTGCTTAACGTATTCGTTGATAGCTTTTCTAAACTTTGTGTCCTTGATGTACTTGTCTTCAACGTCTTCATACTTACTATCCATGTACTTCTTTGTTAACTCCTCTCTCTTCTCCATCTCTCCTCTTAGCCATGCAATCTCTCGCTTGTCTCTCTCACTACTAGTAATGAGGTCTTGCATTTCTACTGCTAGTCTCTCCATTAAAGTTAGTGGCTCAGTCATACTCCATCTCCTTTACACTTTGTACTTCATTATCAAACTCCCATGTAGAGTGTTCAGCATTATCTCCGTAGTCAGTACCACGAAACTCTACTGTCTTATCCTTGTGATTAAGCTTTGAGATATCAAACCCATGCTCACTACATAACTTCTCCACCTCAAACCTACTCAATGGTTTATCTGAGTTTACTTCCCATATTCTCCTATCAAAGCTAAACTCCTCATGTAAATATTTATACTTCATTCTATACTCTCCTCTAGTTGTTTAAGTTTCTTGATAAGTCTAAAGAACTCTCCGTCATTGTAGGCTACACACCCATTCAATCCAGTAAGTTTATCTAGACTTTCTCTTATCTCCTTCAGCTCCTCTTTAAAACTTGGGGTCATACAGTACCCCCTCATCTTTGAGCCTACCATAATAGGTTGCACGTTGTCTATAAAATTCTGCTTGCTCACTATTCTCATCCCACTCATAGTCATACTGTTGTTTACGTGCTAACTTGAACTCAGCTACAACATCTACTAGATGTTCTGTTCCGTCTATTGGTTCTATGTACATACTCATTGTGTCTCCTCTCTCTCGTTAATGTAATCATTAAGACAATCTCTCAGCTCTATCAGTTGGTCATTAGTCCATATGTCCCTAGCTAAATACATAGTCCTTATAGTATTCTCTTCATATGGTTTAACTTTGATAAGAGAATTATACTGATACTGCTCATGCTCTGCCCTATTGTATTGGTATCCATGTCCCATGTCTTCTCCAGTTTTCCAATGTTTCATACTGCTTAACTCCTACTGTTTAATCTACTATTTAATACGTCTGTTATTTTAACTTGATTGTCTAACTTATGTAAAGCACTTTTAAAAGCCCTTACTAAATGTACGATGTCCATATCATGTATCTGAATAGGTTCTTCCCTACTTGCTGAGTGATAGAGAAACCCCTCCAGTATATCATTAGGTACTCTCTTCTCTTCTATTACTTCTATAGTTTTTATTATCTTACTTAGTTTCATTACTCTCTCCTTCTAGTTGTTAAGCATGTATATTAAATTCCACCACGTGTAGTAGCTACTGAATGGATTTATAAAACCCATAGTTATTACTAGCATGAATATAAATAAGAGTCCATCTCTAAATACAGTCCATGCTAAATCTTCATCCTTCATTAGTACCTCCTTATCTAATTACAAATCCTGATACGTCCTTCTTAGCTTGTCCCTTAGCATACAAAGCCACAACACTATTAGGTACATCAAGAAACCTTAAGTCGTCCTTGTCTCCGTCAATAACATTGTAACCCTTGTACGTGCTAGGTATACTAGCCTTGTCTTTAAATACTACTGCTATGTTAGTA
>VMHT01002909.1_pt1 | contig 19601 bp, 23 predicted proteins | sample 4693611 | NCBI WGS metagenome assembly VMHT01 (sample SAMN12280063, study PRJNA550983) | marine metagenome | isolation source: seawater sampled from same location over 5 years 0.02-0.2 micron viral filtrate | place: USA: collected off the coast of southern California halfway between the port... ...
AAACCTTCTTTATTAACTCGTGTCGCTGACGTAGACCTTGTAAACGCAAAGGGCAAAGGCTTGTAATTTCCATTCTCGTCATTATAAGCAAGTGTTGAACCTACTTTTGTAGCCCACGTTTTATTGCCGAATTTTAGTGTTTGTGCCATATTTATTCTATTGTGTATAATTGTCCCTCTGCCATATCTGTAAAAGATTGCCAAGACGTTAATTGTTCTAAGTCTATATCAGTAGTATCAAAGTATTGTATTTGTTTAGTGTTTCCGTAAAATGGATTGCTATTACTCACTTGATGAAAATCTAATTTATTTAAACCGACAGGTGCTGCACCACTTGTATTTAATCCTACTCTAACACCATTAATAAAAAACTTAAACTCATTTGCTTTCCAACTTATAGCAACCTTATTGGACGCCGTAACATCAGAAACTGCAAAAAACATATTGATAACACTTCCAGCACCACTTCTAAAACGAGCAGAAATTCTGTTACTTGCATCGCCATAATATATATCACAAAAATTATCAAACGTTCCATCATAAAGACTTATAAATCTATAAGTTGCAAAATCATCTGCCAATGCTTTTATCTCCGCCATCAACACACCTTCTGAATCGTTAAACGTAGAAGCGTTCCCAGCTCCAGAAGCAGTTTCTGCTGAACGAGTAACTACTGCTGTTGTGGAAGTTGGTATATACGAAGTTTCGTAACTACCCACCTCTAACTGAGCTCCCCAAAAAGATGCTGTCACTAAACTTGAAGAAGATGCTAATAGCCAAACTTGCATTTGCGTACAGCCACTTGGAGTTGTCACTTGTCTTGTTACTCTTGTCCAATCAGTACCAGTAACTTGATTACTGTAATCGTAATACTCAATGTTTGCACTATTACTATTGTCATAGAATCTACCTTGTAATCCAGTTCCACTTTCTAACTTAATATAAAAACTAAATGTATATGTCGTACTGGCTACCACTGTAACTGTCCTTTTTAAATCTAAAGCGGTGTTATTAAAAACTACCTTATCTGCATTTAGAGAGCCATCTGGACTTATAACTGTATTAGAAGATAACGTTCCATTTGTTAATGACCATTGAGTAAGATTATCACTATATCCACAAACATTACTCCTTTGCGGCTCTAAAATGTGATGTGGACACCCTTTCTGAACACCATCTATCATTGGATAGTTTAATCTTGAAACACCACTTGCAACGTTTTCTATTAATCCTTGTGCATTTATTCTTGTTGCTACGCTGCCTCTTGCGAAAGTAAAGTCTCCCACACCATCACTCGGTAATACAGAGTAAAACTTAGTGCCTTGTGCTGCTGGTATTAATGCTAATTTTGGTTTTGCCATTGTTTAATTATTTAAGTCTTGTAATGCTGTTGTGTGTGTCCAATCTGCTAAACATTTTACTGCTTCTACTTCTTGTCTTTCACTCATTTTAAGTTGTCCACTAAAGAACTCTGGCTTAGTGCCTATTGATGATGCTGTCTCTATTGCATTACCCCACCAAGTTGTGTTATATATTTCTCCGTATCCCATCTGTAATATTTTTATTGTTTTCTGTTTTACTTACCTTTTGTAAATACTCCTTCAGTTTAATTATATTAGCCTCCTTGGGCTTGTATATGTTTACATTTTTCTTATTCATTATACGAACCAGCCTCCTGTATAATTTACATCTCTATCAGGGTCCATGTCTTCATTAGCACCACTAGTATATTCAGGATATAAGTTAGAGTAGTTACAAATATAATCTAAGAATCTCTTAGTATAAAACTCAGCAGTATCCCTAGTTCTCTGCACTAAATACTCCATTTCTTCCTTAGAAGCTGTGTCAGAATTCTCACCCCTGTGCTTAAATAAACCACCATTGTTTACTTGAAACATACTGTAAGGTATGTAAGTAGCCTGTGTATACCAAATAAGCATAGGCTTTACATAATCATCTAACAATGTCTTGTAGTCAGAATTAGCAGCATCAGTTATAGTTCCAGCTATAATTAATTCTTGTAACTTCTTGTACAAACTACCTCCTAGATAGTTCTGTATGTGAATGTCCTGTGCAATCTCAATATATTGTACTATCTTGTCGCTATCAACGTTTCCATCGATAATAGATTTCTTCTTTAAGTCTCCTACACTTATAAATAACGCTTTTAAGCTCATATCTCCTCATTTATAGGGTTGTCGTTCATTTCTTCTCCCAAGTCTCTTAGGGACTCGCTATGAGTCTTACAGGGCATATACCAAGTTTTATCACCCTCTGTGTGTTCATGATAACCTTCACAACCTTGCTCTAAAGCCTTAGCTTCTGCTTCTTCTATTGTTTCGTAGACTTCTTTGCCATCTATCTGTTTTAGGTTCTGGCTTAGTTTCTCTCCTGTTTCTTCTTCTCTTTTTACTTTAGTAGATATATTCTCTAATTCAGTAAACTCGATAGGTTGTAAAGTTACAAAGTATAAATCTAGAAATATGTCGTTAAACTCTAGTATCTCAGTTAAACAAGAAATGATTTCTTCTTGGAATGGTCTGATAACTATATTGTCCATTAGTATAGAAGCTGTTCTAAGCTCTTCTGCTTTGTTACCAAATCCTGTATTGTCTTTAATACCTAGTAATATAGGTGATACAATTCCATGACCTAACATTATTTTCTCTCTTGCCTCATCAGACATAAACTGATACTGTGCGTGTGCATCTGGCAAGTGAATAGGCTCTAAGTCAGCTTTAGTCTCTTGTGACTCGTTAAATGCTATGATAAACTTACCAGCATTAGAACTACCACTAAACTTGTCGTATATCTTACGTTCAATCATTGATTGTGTTTCCTCTGGAGGAACACCATTGTTGAAGTTAATCAATAAAGATGGCTGTAAACCATTCTTTATGTTATTGATATGATAGTTAGATACCTCTTGCTCTAAATCACAATATTGTAAACATCCATTGTAGTCTACAGGGGCATAATAATAAAAACCGCTTCTATAAGGCTTTATAACGTATATTTCGTTAGTTTGACTCTTTGTTCCGTGTCCGTATGTAGGGATTCTCTTAGGGTTGTCAGAAGGCTTTATATTAGCCCAGTCAGGGTGATAGTAATAAGCATCTATACCACCTTTTTTGTTTGCTTTCTCAGCTCTCAATGTTTCCATAGGGAAATGAGATACCTTAAGTATTCTTGTCTTTCTTTTATTATATGATACTTGTATAGCAGCTTGACCTAACATTTTATAGTCGTGTACTATTCTTTTTATTTGTCTTTTATTAAAGAGCTTCTTCATTTCTAAATACTCCTGTGGCTTGTCCATTCGGTCAAGAGCCTCTAACCCTCTACCATAAATCATATCAATTATTCCATTGATACACCTAGAATTAGTTGGTGAACCTAGATAGTTATCTATAAGATTCTGAAAGTATTCGTTGTCTTCTCCGTAGCATACCCAATCCCTGTTGTATTCTTCTTTTACAACTGGTGTTTGGTAGGCTGCCAAGTTTACTACTCTAATATGTTTATTATCTTCCATTGTATTAATGTATGTTCATTTTTTAAGCAATATAATCCGATGGATTAATCCATTGTCTATCTGATATAAGTCCAGTAACTTTGTCAAACTCTATTAAAAGCCAAGGTTGTTCTTGAAAAGATTGATTCAGTATCCTTTTATTAGCAAAAGTATAAAACTTATACCTTGCATATTGATTTTCATCTGCCTCATATATACTATCTCCATCAGTAGAAACAATAGTTTTGTGAAAAACCCTCATTGAGTTTAAAGGTGCTTTTGCACGATAAATCTTATCTCCAACAGCACCTATAGTACCATTAACCATATCGAAGGCTCTTCTATAGTCTCCTCTATAATAACTAATTCTACTTATTCCAAATCTAGATGAAGTATACTCACCAAATGAACCACTACCTACTTCATTAAACACCGCATCCTCTAATGCAAGTTGACCTTGTAGCCAAGACCTGTAATCACTTAATCTAGAACCTGCACTAGTAAATGAAACAGTTGAATCTATACGAACTTCGTACATTTCTACCATCCTAACATAGTCTAATGAATCTACTGCTTCAACATGAGTTACAATACCATCGGTACATCTTACTAACACCCATACATTTGATGAGTTTTTAGATATAAAATGATACCTATCTAGGTCGTTTACATCTGCATAAGAATCTACATGGCTATCTGTAATAGAAGTTCCCTCTGCATCTGAGTACACGCTCATTCCAACAGTCCAATCAGATATAGAATCTTCTTTGTAAACTTGAGTTGAAATTGTTAAAGAAGAATTATCTATACCATTTTCTTGTCTTGATTGCAAGTATGATATAGTTTCACTAAATCTTTCGTCTCTACCATTTCTAAAATGGTAATATTTACCATTTCTATTTATTGCAGGAAATGATTTCTCTAAAGTATTTACAAGATTAGGATTTCTTCCATCTAGAGCGTTTGGATGGTATCCGTATGTGTTACCTGTATTTGTATTAAATCCATAATAAAAAACATCAACAGCTTCTAAGCTAGAAGGACTGCTATTGAAAACTCCGTATTGAGCTGAACGAACCTTAAAGTCTCCTTGATTATCTTCTACACCCTGATTGTAGATATAACCACTAGAAATCTCCATTTGACCCCTACCATTATTGTTAGAGTCGTAAGCAACAGAATATTCATTTGTATCTGTAATTAGTGTTGAGTCAAAATCAAAAATAGTTTCACCTTCATAAACAGCAATATAAGTTTGACTTTGTGTAGTTGGTGTCGTAGTTGAAGAACCATTTCCTCCAGAACCACTTCCTCCAGAACCACTTCCTCCAGAACTACCGCCTGTTCCATTGCTTGTGCTTACAGGGGAGCTTTCAATAGAAGGATTATATTCATTTCCATAAATAATATATGTATCTGAAGAATCTGCCTGAACGTAATCTCCAGAACCACCCATTGTTTCATTAAATCTAACTATATCTCTATAAATGGGAATATTTGCTGAATCAAAAAACAATACAGATAAAGTAGTGTATTCATCTATAGACTGTATAAAATCTATAGACTCACTACTAATAGTTATTGTTGCAGTTTCATTTTGATTAAAAGTAAATCCACTAAGCATCTCAAGAAACACTTTTGTCTCTTGGTTGATTATAACGCATTTAGTAGCGATGGATTCTCTTCCAGTCACTTTAAGCGTTATTGTAGGTAGATTGCTTATATCTGCTATTGTCATAGTATTATAACAACAAACAGTGGTTTTCATTTTATTTATAAAAAAAGGGGCTTATGTTTAACATAGCCCCCTTAATATCAAAGTAATTAGTTATTACGGATTGATAACTGTTGTGTTAACATCAATGTCAAGTCCAGCTCCTACTATTGAAGATGATACAAAGTAAGCAGGTTCTTTTTCTTTTCCTTCGAAAGAGATGTTGTATCCGTTAAGGTCTCCCATTGCACCGCCAGTAGCAGTAGAAACAGATACCTCTACTCCATTCTGAAGTCCAGCTAATCTAAATCCTCCATTGTAATCTTCTATTAGAATGTGTGGTCTTCCGTAAGAAAGTAATTTAAGAGCTTTTTGAGTAGCAGCATCTTGTTTCTTTAATACGATAGTTCCAGTTTGTGTCCAAAAAGAAGTTCCGTTATCTCTTGAGTTTTCGTTAGTTTCCTCAAAAGTATTGTTGTCACCTCTAAGTTCAAACTTGTAAACAACTAGGTCAGTTGTTAGTGAGGTTATTTGCTCGTCAGCATCTAAGTTAGATGTTGCATCAGCGTAAAGTCCTTCAACGTAGTTTCCAATGTAGATGTTTCTTAATCCACCAACACTTTCCTTACACGCTTCCGTTCTTCCAGTTGCTATATCACAAGGCATATTTTTATATTTTTATAGTTAAACAAAAAAAGGGATGGGATAGAAACCCATCCCCTTTATATTAAATTAAACAGTTATTAAGCTGTATAGTATACAATCTCAGCTCCAAATCCGTACTGAATTCCTCCAGTGAAACGAGCAATTACACGAACATTTTGAGAACCATCAAGGTCAGCCATGTCTAGTACTTTAACTTGGTTTAAGTCAGATAATACACCTGTACCGAAGTATAAGTTAGAAGACTGAGCAGCTACCATTTTGTTATCAGCAAGACCATTAGCCATAAAGATAGATACACCATCGAAAGATAAAGCTCCGTTGTCATACCATTGTGTTCCTTTGTTGTCAGAACCAGCAGCTCCTAATCCAGCAGCTCCAAATCCTCCTAATGCACGAACATAAGCCTTCATGACATTTTTAGAAACATATAATTTAAGGTCTTCTTTTCCATAGATTGCAGAAGGTACAGCATCAACTACTTTTCCCATTTCAGCAATTACGTTACTAGCATCAATTGCTGTTCCAGCTACATCGATAACATCGCCATCAGCAGCAAATAAAGTAGTGAATCCATCAAACTGTCCAGCAGTTGCGTTAGTTCCACTCCAGATAGTAGTTTCCATTTCTTCAGCTACTTTAGAAGCAACGTGTGCTACTAAGAAATCAGCGAAAGATGGAGGTAAGCTGTCAAAAGCTGAATACCCCATAGAGATTGCATCCCAGTCAGAACGGAAATCGTCTTTACATAGTTGTAGGTTTACCTGAAAAGTCTCAGGTGTTAAAATTCTTTCAGCAAGAGTTACTGAAGAACTGTCTGTGAAATCACAAGTGTCATCAGCAATTAATGTTCCTGTAGCCAATGATTTGATTACAGCTTTGAATTTTACATTTGGTTTAACGCTTACACCACCATTTTCGATAGTGTTAGCAGATAGTAATGCAGCAGAGATAAAACCTTGTAATTTCTCACCAGCATAAGTTGTAGTAATAGATGTTGTTGTTGCCATTTTTATTAAATAATTATTTATTAAACATTTTTGCGAATACTCTGTCTTTAGTTGTCATAGCTCTGTTACCACCGATAACAAACTTAGACTTACTTTCAATACCAGCTTCAGGTGAATGAGAGATTTCCTCTACAACCTCATCTGAACTTAGTTCAGCAGGCACTTCTTTATTGTACTCTTCTTCTTTTTTCATAAGACCTTCGATGACACCCATAAATTCTTTCTTGAGGTCTTCTAAGTCTTGTTTAGATGCGTATTCCGCAACAGGGGCTTCATCCTCTATTACTTCTTCCACAACTTCGTCTTCTTCAGCTAATTCAGTAGTGTCTTCTACTACTTCTTCAACCACTTCTTCTTGAGACTCTAATTCAACGTTCTCTACTACTTCTTCAGCAGATAACTCTTCTTTTACCTCCTCTATAGGAGTTTCAGTTACCACTTCTTCAGTAGAAAGTAAAACATCTTTTAGCTTCCCTAAAATTTCTGTTGCTTTCATAAATTAAACATTTTTATATTAGTATAACAATTAAATTAAAGTTTATTTCATTTTTATCTAGTAATCATCCTCAGACTCTGGTGTTCCAGTAATGTTTCCTATTCCTTGCTTCCAGTATTCTGGAGCCTTACAGTCTTTACAGCAGTCTATACAATATGTATTCTTGCACTTACAATATACAGCCTTACTCATTATCTATCTTTTTTAGTTTACCAATAGCCCAGTTAACACCAGCAGACCCACCCCAAGCATCCCACATAAGACCACCACACCCTTCAGAGTAAGGTACATCTTTATGTTGTTGATGTCTTTTGAATGATGCCATTCTTGCAATAGTAGAACGAGATAAAGCCTCTCCAGAAGCTAGTTGATTAGCTCTAGTCCAACCAACAGCAGTTCCACAAGAACTACCATTCTCTTTCTTCCATTTTAAAGCTCTCTTAGCGTTGTTTCTAGCTCCCTGTGGATAGTCACTATAAGTTTTAAGTTCAACCTCGTTAGAAGCACTTAAAATCTCTTGTATCTCGTATATTTTAGCTAGGTCCTCTGCTGATAATTCTTCTTCTACACTTTCATTAGGTGCATCTTGTTTCTTATCGCTAAAGAAGCCTTCTATACTAAATCCTTTTACTTTCTCTGTCTTAACAAACTCTTGCCATATCTCGTCATTGTTTACTTTTACAGATACCATCCAAGTTCCTACAGGCATATTAAGATTGTACTTTCTTGACTTGTCGTGTACTGCATCTTCTATTATCCAAGACTCTACAACAGATAAGCCACCTAATTCTACTTCGTGCTCTAAAGTTGAGTTGTTTTGTTTACCCCTTGATAGGAAAAGCTGTGAGGCTTTTCTTACAGTATCTTCTGAGAAGTGTATGTAATACTCTTGCTCACCATTTCTTCTGTAAATCTTTTTGTTAGGTATCAAAGCAGCACCCATAAGGATACGCTTTTCGTTATCTACCTCAGCAAGTTTAACTTCTTGTGATTTAAGAGCAATAAAATCTTCTTCTATAGCTGGGTTCTCAACGATTGAGATAGCCTCTATGCCACCCCACTCGTTTTCTTCATCTATAAATAATTCAAATATATCTAAGTCTTCCATAATGTTATAACAATTTAATTTTTTTTTGTTTCTAATCTCCTATAGTTGCACTTGACTGTATCACGTTGTCTAGTTGTTGCTGAGATGTCATTTGTGAACTTACAACGTATGCTTGTATTGGCTGTTCAAATTGACCTCCTATACCTTCAGCTAATTGGTTAATACCTGTAGAGCCTACCAAGTTAAAGTCAAAACTTCTACCTCCACCTCCTTGTTCTCCTCCACCACCAGAAGGACCTCCAACACTACCTTGAGAACCTAGACTTGTTGACAATATAGATGCTATTGATATTCCAGCAGCAATCTTGTTTTTACTTATCCTAGCTGCTCCTCCTGCTTTTATTCCAGCAGCAGAACTAATACCAGAAGTACCAGCAGCTATAAGAGCAGCACCAGCAGGATTACCTCCAGCTAACATTATACCCCCTTTGACTTTTGCAGCAGTACCAGAAGCTATAACTTTACCAGCCTCTGCACTTGTATTAGCTATAATACTTTGGTTAGCAGCCTGAGTTTCTACTACTATGTTTGCTATTGCAGCTCCCTTTTCCAGAACTAATGCAGCAGTTGCCAGAGCTTCGTTTTCACCAGCTATGTTTTTTAGTATACCACCTAATCCACCAAGCCAAGAAATGTATTCTTGATTAATATTCTTTTTAGCTTCAATCTTGTTTCTCTCTAACTCTATCTCCTGTTGAACCTGATTCATTTGGAATGCGTGTCTTTCTCCTTGAATCATTTGTTCTACTTGTAGTAGCTCAAAGCCTTCATCTAATAAGTTCTTCTTTTTTCTCTCTAGGTCATTTTCAAAATTAGCTTGTTCTGCATCCATTCTTTGTCTAGCCATTTCATTTTGTCGGTCTATACTTTCAGCACCCACAGCACTCATTGGTCTATTTAAAGAACCAGCTTCTGTTCCAGCAGTAAGTGATTGTAACATTGACTCACTAGCATTTATTTGAGTTAACCTTTGGTTTACTAACTCCTCAGAAAATTTACGTTCTAGTTCTAACATTTGAACGTGCTTCTCTGCTGTGTGCTTTATACCAAGTGCAGAAAGTGCTTCAAAGTACTCTCCATCTGCTTGTATTTGAGATAGTCTAAATTTTTCTTTAGCCTCTGCATTTCTCTTTCTGCTTTTTGAAGAAGCTAGAAAATCATCAAGTCTTTTTTGTTGTTTATCTCTAAACTCAGTTCTTCTTCTTACTAAATCCTGTCTTTCGTATTTTTGTTTTATCTTTAACTTCTCAACCTCATTTTCTTCGAGCATCATAGCCTCTCTTCTTAGGTTGTTTAGTATAAATTTTTGCAAGTCCAGAATTTGAGCTTTAAATCTTTTACTAGCTCTTCGTGACCTACGCTTGTTTTTGTCATCGTTAGAGTTTATAATATCTTTGATAGCTTGGTCTCCTTTCGCAGCATTTTTAATTAACACCTGAATTGCCTTGTCTGACTCGGCAGTCACTTTGTCTAATTCACGCTGAGATTTTATTATTTCCCCTATTTGCCTACCTCTAAAATTTGAGTATTCCCCAAACTGTTCTATTTGCATCTGCATTTCTTGCCTGCGTTGTTCACTACCACTACCTGAGAGAGTTCTTGATTTTTCTAAATACTCTTCAAACGCTTCGATATTATCAAAATTAGAATCTGCTAGTAATTGATTTAGTTCGTATTCAGCTTCTAGAGATTCAGCGTGTACCTCTTCCACCTTCGATTGTATAAAATTAGCTCTAGCAAGTCTTGTGAGAGCAGCAATCTTCCTATCAATAGCCTCTACAGACTCATCTGTTAATCTTCCATTTTCATCTAAAGATACGTTTAAGTCTTCATACTTTTCATTAGCATCATTAACGAGTTCTATTCTTTGTGATTGAGTCACATTTTCATTATCCATACTCCTTTTTAGAATTTCTAATTCTGATGTATAAGAAGTTATTTGCATCCCAAGTCCTTTTACAGCTTTTTCAGCTTCATTGGAACTCATTGAAAATCTTTCTAAAAGAGCAATACCTGTTTGTATTGCTAGTAAAATACCAAGAGGACCTAACATGGCTTTTCCTATCTGACCTAAAGCAGCTCCAAATCCTCCAGCAGCTTTTGCAGAAAACAATACGTTAGAAGCTAATTGAGAAAGGTTATTTGCCATACCTCTTATTCCGTAGTTAGAATCAGATATAACTCTACCAAGTTCTAGTACAGAAGAAGTAGCTGAACCTGAAGCTGCTGCTGCACCACCCATTTGCTGACCTAGCTTTTGATAACTATCACCAACAACTTTAACCTGACCTCCTGATGATATTTTAGACACCTCAAGATTCAAAGCTCTAGCAGCCTGTTCAGCCTGTCCAGCTTTTATTTTTATGTTATCAAAATTCTTGTCTAGTGACTTTAAAGATATTTCTCCTGTTTTAGAATTTACCTTAATGTCTATGTCTATTCTTTGATTTGCCATTATCTTCGTTTTATTGTTTCTCTAAGTTGCTTCCAGTTTGTAGGTGACTGGTATTTACCTTTTGCTATTTTTATATCTTCATCATCAACATACCAGTCATTCGATGCTAGTAATTCTATTATTTGTTTAAGTGGTATCATATTAAAAGGTCGTTAATGTTAATGTGTTACTGAAATCAGATTCCGTTCCATTTGGGTATACTGATTTTACTTTAACAGAGTAGGTGTTACCAGATATCAACCCAGATACCACAGGTGCATTATTATTTACTGTTGAATAAAGTGAATTGTCAAGGTATATTTGATAAGAAATAGATTGATTCCCTGCGTTTTCATCAGATATTAGTATCCAAAACCCAGTACTTGTAACTAAAAGTGATTGTATAACTGGAGCTTCTGGTGAAGCAGCAGAATATACAGTGTCGTTTATTAATTCTAAATCAGCCGAACCAGTATTTACATTTAACTTTATTTTGTTTATCTTAAACTTTCTATTATTAATAACTAAAGTGTCATTAGGTTCTATTTTTAATACAACACTTACAGGCAAATTAGCCTTCATCTTTAGTGTGCGACCTTGAACATCGTATATCGAACTTATGTATTTACTATAAAAAGTAGAATATAAACTTTTATTGTTCATTCCATCTCCTTCAAAAACATACCATTCATCATTTTCACTACCAAAATTTATAGATTGACCTTTATTGATTAGTGAATTAGAAGGTCTTATGTAGTTGTTAATAGCACTGTAGTTGCCAGATTGTTCTATATCTCCATTCTCGTCATATGTACTTGAATCAAAAAGGAATGAAGTTGTAGAGTTTCCAGAGCCATCTGTAAACGATATGTTTTCTCTTATAGGGTAAAATAAAAGTGGCTTAGTTAAAACTGGATTCTGACTTTCATTTACTAGCCAACCCCATTGTGCATCAGTTGCAAATAATTCATCTGCTTGGTCTGACATTCTTTCGTACATAACCTTTTCAAACTTAGGTTTGATATCGTACTTACCTCCATCAAAAGCTAAAAGAGAATCACCTGTACTATTAAACACTTCATTTCCAAACTCATCGTTACTTAATTGATTTGCATTAATTATAGAGAATGTAGATGCCTTCTCGAATTCAAAGTTTATCTCAGAAAACAAGTTATTCCTATCTACTTGAAGTTTTTCTGTGTCAACATAAGGTGTTATATCTATTTCATTTCCATTCTGGAAGAAGCTATCAACAGTCCTAACTCTTATTTGACCTGAAAACTCATCTTGAGCATTATCAGGAACAAAATAAGCTGTTAAGTTAAATGTCTTAAATAATGAACTCAAGAAGTCCATAGTTTTAATCTTAGGCATTTGACTTTTTAATACAACACCACCCCCTAAAGTAACTGGACTTCCACTTTCATAAGTATAATTTGAACTACTAATTAAGTTGTCACCTCCATCAATTACTCTATATTCAAAAACAATATTAGTTACTGTAAAACTTGCAATACCAGCAAGTGTACTTATTGTTATTTCTGGCTCAATAATCTTTACTATATTGTAAGTGAAAGTGTCTGGGTCAGATTTTACTTCAAACTCAAAATTTGTTGCCTGACTTCCATCTATGTTTTGCTCTTCAAATAGTGTTTCTAGTTCAAAGTTTTGATAAATCCAACCATTAGTATTTTCTTGTGGATTAAAAACATCTTTTACAGATAAGTTATAATTACCTGTAGCTCCAGCACTAGGTGTCACTGTGAATGATATTTTGAAAAAACTATTAGTTATATTATAAGCCTGTCGATATACTGAAAGCTGATTATTCGTCATGTTAAAGTAATCACTAGTATAATGAGGTTGACCAACACTAGCAAACAAACCCCTTAAATCTTCTCCAGTTGTGTAATCAAAATCACCTAATTTTATTTTTTTTTCAGTAATATCAAGTTGATTTCCTATGCTACCACTTTCTCTATGCAAAAGCATAAATAAATCATAAAAAGTAGCGTTTGTACTTGTAAAGAAATCATTACTAAACTGTATGCTATACTTTTGTTCTATAGCTTTTATAATCCAGTATAGCCTTATAGCTGGTTTTAAGTCTTTGTAGTAAATCCCTTTTTTTGGGTGGGTACTTGAATGATTCCATATGTTTCTGCTATCAACTCTGTCCTTTGGGCTAGTTCCGTTTCCGCTATCATAAAAGTAAAAAGACTCAGAGCTTATAAAAGGAAAGCATAAGTCAAAATTACCAGTTGTAGTAGGGGTTATTAAAGAAGAATTGCTCTGGTCATATTCCTTACCATCTACCAGTGATTCTTTTACAAATGTATCTGAGTAAGTAAAGCTAAAATCGTCTAGTAAAGTTCCAGATAAGTCACTTAACTCATCGTCTCCTATTAAGTCCTTTAAACTAACAGTTTTCCCATAGAAAACAACTTTGTAGCTATAAGGCATACCTTTCTTTAAAGTAGACCCCATAAGTGTTAATTTACCTTCCCTGTAGTCAGAGCCACTTATCTTTATAATAGCATCTACTTTTATCCTAGCATCAAAAGAGTCTAGTAAGTCAAAGTTATAATAATGTCTTAGTATTCTGTTATTAGCCTTTGAAGCTGGTATAGTAAAATCTTGAGAGTAATCAGTAAAAACCTTCCCTATGTCTTTAATGTCCTTTATAGAGTTTGTTATATTTATGTCCTCAAAGTCAAATAAATCAGCTTTTTGATTCTGTATGTATAGTTCTACGTTTCTACGCATTAGTTTATAGTGTTAATTTTATCGTAAGCAAAGTCTAATTCTAATTGGTAGCTTATTAACTTGTCCATCAAGTTAGTTTTAAACTTCTTGCCACTATCACTTATGTTTACAGGCAGTGTTTGGTTTTTATAATTAATCCAACAATCCTCACTTAATAGAAGCTGTCTAAACACATCATTGTAAGATTCTGGGTAAAAACCACTATTAACAGTTAGTTTTTCTCTACCGCCTTTAAATAGGTTCTTATATTGGTGGTCACTTACACTATAGCTAAGACCAGACATAGTATTTCTTCTAAAGTCCTCTTTGGTTGTCTCTATAGACAGTGAACTAGCTTTAAAGAACCACACATCCTGTAAAGCACCAAACTTATTTATAAAAGTAAGTTTATAAGGCTCATGCTTACATTCATCAATATTCTCTATAGTTACTATAGAAAGACCATCTGTTCCACCTATGTGAATAGTATCCACTGGGAAAAACTCAAAGTCACCTTCAAATTCAGACAAGCAAGTGTTTCCCTCAAATGAACCACCAGCCAGTATAACTCTACTCTCAAAGCCATCTGCTCCATTTGAACCATTAGTTACATATTCTATCTGTAGTCCGCTATTTGCAATCGGAAATAGTAATTTAGTGTAAACCTGTTCTCCTTCGCTAAGGTATGTTACACTCTGTGTAATAGACCTGTCCACAGGTATTATAACTGGAGAGTCAGCCGACTTTATTATCTTATTATTTGATTGTAAATAAGAGTTGTTTAGCTCTGGATTAATTCCTTCTTCGAAGTACCCATAACCATAGAAAGCTCTAGTAAAATGATATTCCGTTGAAACTGGTATGCCATCGTAATAACTAACAACTTGAATATCTACAAATGGGTTTTTACTGTAATAATAACCATCAAATTGTGTAGGAATATAATCTTTTATTAACTCAGCAATATTAAACAATACTTCAGAATTAGAAGCAACACTAGATAGCTGATAAGTCCAGTTCTCAGCAGAACCCCAATTTGATTGATTTCCTTCATATATCTTTAGTTTGATTAACGCAGAAGTAAGATTTCCCAAAGAAGAGTTTTCTTGAACTCTATACCAATGAGGGCTTCTTGCATTTATCTTAGGGTATGTTATAATAGCACCATTAGTATCAGTAGTTGATGTAGATGTTACTGTTCCTGTTGTTGAAAAGGTTGCAGATGTTACTGATGAGTTGTAAAATGTAAGTGTAACAACATTAGATGACTGAGAAATATCTAGTTGACCACCTAACTGCTGACCAAAAGATATGTTGTCAGCTATTAAAGCACTGTTGTAAGCTATAGCTGTTCCTTCTCCAGTAGTTCCTGTAGGTACAGGTTCTGGTATCTGATTAGCAAAACCTCTCACTTTTTGCACAGTGGATATGTATGACTTACCTGTATTGGTAGTTATTGTCATCGTATCGTTAACTGCTGCTTGTCCTGTAAATGTTATTATAAGCCTTGTAAATGCCATTGTTTTTTATTTATTTTTTATTCTATCTATAATCTCTTTTATCTCAGATTTGTATGCTTTTACTAACTCAGAGTCTATGTTTCCTTCTATAGCCTTAAAAGAATTCCTAATTACGCTACTTCCCTCCCAAGAACTTCTATTGATACTCCTAGCGACAGCGAAAGCAGCTCTTTTATAGTTAGAAGGTGTTTGTCGTTGAAACCTTCCTCTATACCCCCTTAGAGGTAGTTTCTTATATTGCATCCACTTAGAAACCTTAGACACCATCTCAGTAGAAGGAGCTTTACTTGTAGCTTTTTTGCCATCACTTATAGCTCCTAAGTACTTGTTAGCTGTTATTTTTAAAACATTTCCCTTTGCATCTGAAGTTATGCTATTTAACAAATCACCAGAAGCCACTTTTTTATCCTGACTTAACTGATTTTTTAGTTCTTGAACATAGTATTCACCTATCTTTCCTAATGCTGTCTCTATTTTAGACTCTAAACTCATTAACAGTCTGAGTTGATGTTTGTAAATCCATTACTTGATGTTATTCCATCGTTTTTCTTTCTAATAACAATAGTCACTTCCCAACCAGCTAACTCATTCTCAAACCTATCTAGGAAAGGAACAGCAATCACACCCTCATCTAGTCGTGTGTAATTAGTGTCTAATATATCCATACGCATTAAAGCATTCGCCATCTCTGTGACAACTGTCAACTGTGTGTTAAGCACATCTTGAATATTGTTGTTTCCGTAATATTCATCGTCACTTACTAAATTAGGTTTAATTACATCAACTATATCACAACAAACAATCCTAAGCTCAAACTCAAATGTGTTTTCCATGACTCTAACTTGGTCAACAGTTATGTGTGATAAAGGAAAGTTAGTTAACTTACCTAAGTCAACCTCTGTTATGTCTCCAAAAGTAACCTTATTGACATAACTAGAGTCGTTAAGGATGTTTTTTATTAAATCAATTAACTCATAAAAGCTCTGCATATTATTTTTTATTATAAGCCTTCTTTATTAAGGCTGATTCTACTGTATTTTTATCTTTCTCGTACTCTAGCATCATAAAGCATTTATGAATACTGGTTTCTGTAATTTCGTCAATTCTTCTAACATCTCCTTTAGCGAGTGTATGTATTGATTGATACCAACTCCACTTTCTCCCAAAATTAGCTTGGACACTTGTGGATTGTCCTTCCCCTTCACTATCTCCTCCTTCAAATAATCCAGAGTATAACTCTGTAATTTTGTCCCTAAACGATAAAAAAAAACAGTTGCACCTAAAGCAACACTAAGTGGCATATCTTTCATTACTCCAGAATACTTAGAAGAACCTTCATACTTGTCTATTAAGTAAAACTCTTTCTTCTTATGAGACACTGGTCTAAATAATACAGCCATTGCCTTGTGCATACTATCCCAATCCTGAAGATATTTATCTAAATCAATAAACTCTCCAAAGCTAAGTTCATCCAGCTTAGGTACAAACCCAAATTCCACACTAGTATCATCACCAACACTATTCTTTCCTGTCATAGTAAACTTACTAATAAAAGGAGTTTCAGAGGTAAACAACACAGTTATATGGCTTATAGTACTCTCAAAAGAGTAGATAGGCAAGTCATTAATAAAATCTGGACTAAGACCACAAAATATCTGTAGTATCTTAATCTGTAAATACACATCATCCTCACCATCCCACTTACCCAATATCTTTAAATAATCCTGATACTGACCAAGAGTAATAGAATCTAAATCCAAAGGAACACTCAACTTGTAATCTTTCATAGTATTATAACAATATTTGATGAATATCATTTTATCATAGACAATACCTATAGTGTTATAAGTTTCTATACTTTTTATCTATACACCCAAAATGAAAATAGAGCTTTGTTGTTATAAGTGTATAACAGTCGCAAATCTGCCCAAGTTGCTAAACTTCTATAGTCATATAGTTGGTTCAGCTAAATCAAATCTCCTTAGAAATTGCACCACTTAATCCTTTGTTATTTTCGTCGCACCCAAGTAGTATTCAAACTAACGAGTATCAAACACTAGTCTAAATTTAAATTAACATTCTACATAGGGGGGTGCATACATTGACTTGTTTCCAGATATATTTCTGGAATGCATAAATCAATTCCAATCAAAAAGAGTTTGAAATCATTAGAATGGGCTACTACACAACCCACTTGCTTGTTTTACGTCAAAATGACAAAAACAAATAAAATCAATGTAAATATGGCATGCTCTTATAAGCTCATATAGAGACGTTTAAGCGTGTTTATACTAAATCTGATAGTTGAGGTCATAATATATTAGAAAATGCTTGTTTTATAGCTTAAAATTTCGCTACAATTATCAATACCCCTACAATTGATTATCAATACTAATATAAAATAATGGCACAAAAAAAGAGCCTAAAAAATAGGCTCATTAATTACTTAAATAGTGTTATAAGTGTTAAAAATAGTTTGAAGGATTAATATTGTTGTAAGCATCTAAACCAATAATAGCAATTAAATCTTTTTTGCTTAGTCCGTTGTTTAAATAATCCTCATAAAGTTCTGTTATAAATGCTTCCATAGTTATTTAATGTTTAATGTTTTTAATATTTGTTTAAGTGTATAATTTTCTTTAGGTTCTAATATGTAGTGACTTTTAAACAGGTCCAATAACATAAAGTTACTATATTTATTTGAATATCTTCTAAAGTTATTATTTAATACAAAACTCTGGAGCTTATTGTCAGCTCCTATATTGTAGGAAATAAAGTCTTTATTTTTACTTCTTATTATATTTAATTTTTGTGAGAGTGTTAATATCATGATGTTTATTTATTAGTTATTATTAATTACAAAACCGCTCGTATCTTTTTTAGCGTCACCTTTTGCCTTGAGTCCTAGAATATAACCTTTATATTTTAGCATCTCGTTATCGGTTTTATCGCCGTCAATAACAGGGATGTTTTTATATTGCTTAGGTAGGTCACCGCTAAAAACGGCGGACACGTTCGAACCGTATTCTATAGCCTTAAATATATCTTTTTCGTTATCCTCCGCCCTGGAAAATGTAAGAGTATAATTTTTATTATTAGAGTACTTTTTTACTTTGCCTAAAATCTTTGTATAATCATAAAAATGTAAATTAGTATAGTTATCAATATCAAAGTTAGCGTATTTTTTAAGCAAGTAAACAAAATCTAAATCGCTCGTTCCGTTTAAACGTATTAATGTTTGATTGATGTTATTGGATGCTTTATAATTTATCTTAATTAACTCGTTTGCTAATTGATTAATAAAGCCTTTTTTATCCTGCAGGAAATACTCTGTTTTGTTTATCCTAGACTTAACAACGTTTGAAAATTTACCACGTCCAGCCGTAAAAAGACAAGCGGATGCGCAACCTTTAGAGGCTTTAGGACAGATATTAATTTTTAAACTATTTTGTTTATGAGGTGCTAAATACAAAATATAGGTATCAAAGTTATTTTTAGCCGTTTTTGCGTTGGTCGTTCCTTTACTTAAAAGGTTCTTAGGCGCTTTATAATTTATCATTTTGTTTTTGTTTTAAAGTGTTTAGAGGGCGTTTAAGCCTTGAGTTAATATCATGACAGTTATAATTGTCGAAAGTGTTAACGTTGCAATTATAAACGCTTTTATTTGTAGGTCTAATTTTTTTAATGTTCTCATTTTGTTTTGTGTTTTGTTTATTAAAATGCATGGGAAAATGCACCAGATAAAATATTCGATATAACTAATATTAAGCAAGGTACAAAAATAATACACACAAATGTTAAACCGATTAATGTTGTAGAGTCTGTTTTTTTGATAGTGTTAATTGCGTTTTTCATGATGTTTTGTTTTTTGTTTTTGTTTTGTTGCATTATTGCGACACTCCAAAGATATGTATTTTTATTAACATACAAGCAAAAATGTAAATTATTTTGCAAAATATGTTTATTTACATTCATTCTAAATAAGATACTTATATTAATAAAGGAACGTACGCACGTGTATACAACATTTTTTTTAATAAACCTAACAAAACTTTTTTTTTCCTTGCAATTTCTTTGTTGTATAATTGCCTTATGAAAGTCAAAAAGAATATACAAATAAAAAGTGTTAAAGTTTCTTATTTATGTTCATTCTAGATAACACACCACCCCCACCCCCATTATATTAAACGACCCCCATCATATTAAACATATATAAAAAATATGTTATATTAAGCAAAAAAAAGAGGGGGTTATATTAAACGACCCCCCCCTTATATTAAACCAATTGCAATATCTCCAACTTCTCTATCACCACCATCAACATACTTCTTGTTTAGTATTGCGAATTTAAAACCGTCTGCTTTTATCATATACATTGGCATCATACCAGTACTAAAG
>VMHT01036183.1_pt1 | contig 19600 bp, 14 predicted proteins | sample 4693611 | NCBI WGS metagenome assembly VMHT01 (sample SAMN12280063, study PRJNA550983) | marine metagenome | isolation source: seawater sampled from same location over 5 years 0.02-0.2 micron viral filtrate | place: USA: collected off the coast of southern California halfway between the port... ...
TCATTACTTTCTCATTAACATCTCCATCATTCTATCTAGTTTACCGTTAATTTCTTTAACTGTAGTTTCAAGACCACTCATTCTATTCTCCACAGCAGTGTCTCGTTCTCGTTGTGTAGCAAGTTCCACTTCAATCTTTGTTAATCGTTCTTCATCTTTATCTAATCGATCAGCAAACTTTTTCACTATCCAACCAAATACACCGATTATAATTGCCAGTGCAGTATCAAGAAAATGTGATATTGTTTCAGTCATTGTTTATATTATAAAGCTGAGATGATAAAAGCAAGTAACTCAGTATATCGCACAGCCATTTCTGTTACCTCTGAATATCCTTCTTGTTCCTCATTGGATACTGACCTTTTACCGTCTACTGTTTTTTCCCACCAAGTATTCTCAGCAATTATACCGTACCGCATTGGATCGAGTCCCTCTGCCTGAAAAGCTGCTTGTAACTCTTGAGCTATAATCCCAAAGTGATACCTTGCATTTGACCCTTTTTCCTCAACTGCTTTTTTAAGTCTGTATTTTTTAAGAAGACCTTTTGCAGTTACAGCTACTCTTTTTTCTGCTTCGCTAAGTTCCTCAATGTCCTGTTTTAAATTTAAATCAGAGCCATTAAAAGCACCTGTGGACGAATATACATCTCGCCATTTTAAACTAGCTGTACCTAAATCATCGTTTGCGGTTGTGGTTGGAAAAAGACTACCACTGAACGAAACATTACCGTTATCGGCAAAAGCAGTAGGGGAGGTAGTTACTGATCCTTGGAAAATTCTCAACATTTTAGAGTTAGTACCGTGTCCACTGATATTAGTAGTATCTTTAAAAGTATCTACTGAAAAGGACTGTGCCTCAGAAAGAACAGGTGAGTTAACGCCTGGCTCATTAAGCAAGAGTTGTCCACCTTCTGTTGACGAAGTTGCATTATAAAGTGCGATGTTAGTCGATTTAATTTCAACTCCATCAGCAATCTTTGCAGTAGTTATTGCATCATCAGCTATCGTAAGAGCAGTAGCACCTGTAACATCTCCTGTGTGTGTGGCATTAGTAACCTTAGATGTGTTAGCTGTAACAGCAGAGTTATTAGCTACTTCAGCATCAAAGTCTGATATAGTAGAAGCCGCTTGACTACCTGTGTGATTAGCTCTTGCTAATAAAGTAGCATCACTAGAGTTAACCGTTGCACCAGCTGCAATACCTGCAAGCTTAGTTTGTTCAGCATCATCAAATTCATTAGTGTCAGCGTTGCTCTCGTAAAGAGTTTTAACCTCAGCAGCAGTAGGAGAAGCACTACCGTTAGCAGCAGCTGTAATCCTTCCTTGTGCATCTACTGTTAAATTAGTAGCAGTGTAAGCTCCTGGAGTAACAGCAGTGTTTGCTATCTTATCAGCAGTAACTGCATCATCAGCAATGTTAGCTGTGCCTATAGGACCACCTGCAACACCTGTAGCTAGAGTAGTAGCTATCTCAGCGTCAACATAAGATTTGTTAGTGGCATCAGCAGTTGCTGTGGGAGTAGCTAGACCTGTGATCTTATTGTCCCCCATAGCTAAAGCACCAGTCATTGAATCACCAGTCTTGTTAACTTGGTCAGCATCTCCTGCGTCTACATAAGTTTTATTAGTAGCGTGACTACCTGCTGCTGGTGCAATTAAATCTCTTACACTGTTAACACCTGTAATATCGTTACCACCCATTGCCAAATTACCTGACATGGAATCCCCTGCCTTAGTAACTTGTAGAGCATCTTGTGTATCAACATAGTTCTTAGTGGCTGCATCTTGATTAGAACCAGGGTCTGTTACATTAGTAAGCTTGTTACTGTTAAGGTTAACATCTGAAGTTGTGTTAGCTCCGTCAAAGTCTTGTAAACCTCTAGTATCAACATAGTTCTTAGTGGCAGCATCCTGTGCAAGAGTAGGATCAGCAAGGTCAACAATCTTAGCTAAGTCAGCTTCAAAGTTACCGCTACTGTTCTTAGTCATTACATTCTTACCACTACCTTCTTCTATCTCTTCGTTAAGATATAAGTTGTGTAAGTAAGCACGGTCTAGTTCTACTTCAGTAAGTACACTACCGTTCTCAAAGTCTACTAAGGCGGTGTTAGATGCACTGTCTCTTTTAATTCTTATCCTAGCACCAGTCTCAGGAGCAGTAGTAAATCTGATAAGTGAAGAAGGAGATGTTATGATAGAATAATCTCCTGTAGAAACAGTATAAAACTTACCTCCTGGAGAAGCACCTGTTGAATCGTCTAGCTGTACAACTACATGAGTGTCATCAAGATAAGGAAAAGAAAAAGCAAAGTCCGTTTGACTTGCTGAAACTGTGTAGTCTACGAATGTATTAGCCATGGTAATCTATTATTAATTTGTTTGTTGTAAAAGTTCAAGCACTTCTTGTCTGCTGACACCTCTTTTAAAAGCTGATTGTGCTCCTGTCAAAGCAGAGTATTCTTGATCTAGTTCAGGAAACTCTTTTAACATTTTATTTCTTGATGCCTTTTTAAACCTAGTTAAAACACTTGTGATCTTATTAATTCTAGGACTAGGCAATCCAGGTAAGGACTCAGTAGGTAAATTTTGATATGCTTTTGATTTAATTAACTTACCTAATGTTCTTCTCAAGGTTGAACCTCCTACTTTTACAGTTTTTAAAAGTTCTAACTGTCTGTCATAAGCTGATTGACCTTTGGTGTTTTCATAGTCTAGTAAATTTATTGAACCTAACTTAGGAACTAACTGTCTAAAAGCGTGTTTAAGACTCGCCATCTCATTTATAATCGGATCACTTTTAGCTGTTGAGGAAGAAATAGGATTTATAACACCAAGGTATTCAGGAGATTGTTCAGCTATAAGTTCTTCTCCTAATATGTTTCTCTTACTGTCTAATCCTCTTCGACCATAAGGTAGTTTTCTTATTACCGCATCCTTCCAAGAGTTTACTTCTTTCATCACTTGCGTGTCATAGTCCTGCATTTGTGAAAGGACATTAGGAACAAAAGAACCTGCGTAATTTCTGCCTAGTTTTTCAAGGTATCGATCAGGGTCTCCTAAAGCATTACTCCACATTTGAATACCAGCTAAATATGATTTATTAGTAGCGTTCCTTGTTAAAGCTAATGTTAAAGCAGCAAAACCGTGTTCAAGTTTAGAATCGTTAAAACCTCTGGGTGACCGAAAACCTGTATCCACAATATCAGCAGCAGTTCCTATAATAGTAGCTATAGGGTCTAATCTTTGGTAACTATAGTAAGTATCTCCTATTTTTATACTGTAAGGTCTCCAACCTGTTGCTAATAAAGATGCTTTCTGCTTCTCATCTTTCGGACCTCCTCCAGTTATAAACTCTCTATTATTAGCAACTACATCTATTAGAGTACCTCCTGTTAAAGTTGCTGTTAACATCTTACCTAGTGCTCTTGATTTTTCTACTGGATCATCACTCTTTAAATCAGAGATTAACCTAGAACGCTCTTCTTTTAATACGCCAGGCATAAAAACTCCAGGGGTACGCTCAAAGGCGAATGAAAGAATATTAGTTGGAGTTCTAACAAAAGGAAGAACAAGTCTCAGAAACGGTATTTGATTTGTTAAGTTCTGTAAACCTTTACCTAATGTTCCCTCTTGTAACTCTTTTGTGAATGTTAGATACTGAGCTTCGTCTGCTGCATATTGAGCTAAAGCTGAAGCACCTTCGTTAAAGTTTTCATTTTTATAATCAATAATGAAATCTGCTTTTTGTTTATCTTTTAAACCTTTACTATCAGCAATCTTAGAAGCTTCTCTGACAAGACTTTCTTCCGACATAACTCTACCACCCTCTGTTACTACTTTATCTACTGTACTATTTATGTGGTCAGCTAACTTCTTCGGATCAATTATTCCTTGGTTTATGCCTGACATAGCTGCTTTTAATCTAGCAGCCCTGCGATAAGCGATTTGTTTAAAAAACTCATCAGTAGTAAGAAGAAGTCTACCAGGAAGTCGAATAAAGTTACCGTAAGCATCTATAGCTTCCTTACTGCGTAAACCTTTTTCACTTACAAAGCGACCCATGAAACTATCTGCTACACGCTCTCCTGTAATAGCTCCTCTAGCACTTTCTTCAAAAGCACGATTTGTTGGGTCTAGTATGTTTTCCTGTTCTTTAAAAGATTGTTTAGCAAACTTCGCTGCCTCTTTCCACATCTCACCGTCTGACCACGAAGCTAAAGAAGCTTTGACAATGTCTAAGTTACCACTAACGATACCACCTGCCACAGTTTCTAAAGTGGTCATAACCTGAGTTAAGCTGTTACCTACGATATTAACCATCTGCGTTCTAGGTCCACTAAGTATAGAGTTCATCCAGTATTCGGTAGGCATATCCAAGAAACTCTTACCTTGTGCCTTTTTAGCTAACTTAAATAGACCTGCAAAACTTCCATCTAAATCATTAGGGTCTATTATTTCTTCTATTCTTTTTACCATTTTCTCAGGTTTCATATTACCTGAGTTGTTAACAAACTCGTTCCTTAAACCTTCTATTTCTGACTCTGTTTCAGATAAACCTATCTTTTTTCTTCTGAAGTTTTCTCGTCTAGCTTGTAAAGACTGAGCAGTACCTCTACCTATTTTCCTATAAGCATCAGCTACTGTAAGAAGTTGTTGGAAGGAGTTCTTTAATTTAGATACAGACACAGTACCATAACCAGATTTCTTAGCTTCTTCTACATTTTCTATTATATTTAAAGATAAAGCGTGTCCTTGGTCTCTCAAACTTTGTTGTCTAATTTGTTTATCTAGTTCGCTTTTCTCGATGTCTTTTATATCTTGTCCTAGTGATTCATAATCAAAATCTAGTGCTTCATCAATTTCAACTACAACTCCTTTTACATCTATTTTATCAGGGTTAGCTGTATAGTATTGCTCTAGCAGTTCTTTTAAAACAATAGCGTCCTCACCTGTCTCCAATGCAAACTGTGGTAGTCTAGGTTTAACTCCACCTACCATAAGTGCTTCGGCATACCCTCTAAACTTATCAGGTATAGCACTAAGGAACTCATCCTCTTTACCTTTTTTAAACTCAGGCATCTCACTAGGTCTTTTCACAGAAGCTAAACCTTCGTCCGCTTGTTTTGTAGCTGTTATGATATTGTTTTTAACTTCTACATTACCTTTACCAAATACATCTTCTACAAGACTAACATAATCAGCAGTCTTTTTGTTGTGTTGAAAACCTGCTTTAGTTTCTTTCCCAGCTCCAGTCTTACTTCCTTCATATACAGAGAAGTATGCTTTACCGTTTCCTTTAACTGCGTCAAAAGCTTGTTCAACAACTAACAGCTGGTTTTCTTTTTCCTTAATAACATTAAGTACATTATTAGAAATAGAAGCGTCTACTTGACCCCCTTGTACTGCTTGAGCTACATCTTTGTTGTGTTGTGCCGATCTGTTGAATGGATCGTAAACTTTTAAATTTACTCCTTCTTTTTTCAGCATATCAACTGCGTTATCAAACTTACCCCCTCCTATATCCACCATCTTCATTCCTTTAGTGAATATTCCAGCTTTCTTTAGTTTGTTGTAAGCAGCTGGTAGTTTAGCTACATTTATAGAAGTAGCAGCGGAAGTTATTTCTTGCTCAGGTACACTCCAAAGATTAGGTCTTGTTTGATAATAACGACCTTCAGCTACAAGTTTAGCCTTACCCATGTACGATCCTCTACTTGCAGATATGATCTGAGCAGAGTCTCTAAGAACTTTATCAAGAAGATTAGAACCTTCCTTTCCTCTTATAGTTCCAATCAACTCGGCTACTGCATCTACAATCTTTTGAAATATATTTCTTTGATCGTCTGCTGGTATTCTTCTTAAAATTCTTTGTAGGTCTAAATCTGTAAAGGCAGCCACAAGAAACTCATCTAAGTCTTTAAAACCGTATATACCTTTAGCACCTTCAGGGTCAAACGGATCAGCTCCTTTAAACTCATATTCTTTACCTACTTTTTCTGATGCTATCTGGAAAGACTTAGCAAGTTCTCTGATAGGTTTAGGAGCAGCTTTATTGTTAATAACATTATCTATATTAGATAACACTGTTGATCGCTCTTTACCTCCTTGACTTACCCAAGAATTTATCTTTTTAGCAGTGACACCGTGAAGCATCTCGTGAACAAGAGTCTGCTCATCCGCACTACCATACAATTCAACACGATCTGTACTAGGTTTATAAACACCTGCAATAGAACCTTTATCTCCTACATCACCTCTAACTGTAGTCGGATCACCTTCAACATCAGGTTTGTAATTAACGGCAACATTTAAATCGTCTTCATCTTTTATGATCTTCTTTAAATTCTTAGCTAAGTTCTGTACTTCTGGAGTATCAGCGTTAACAGCTAACTGATCTAAAGTCTTACCTATAGTAGGAGCTTGTTGACCTAATCCCTCAGCTTGTGCTCCTTTTAGTAAGAAGTCTTTTGTCTTCTCATCTATACGACCAGCAAAGATACCTGACCTTCTTGATAAACCTGGTTCAGCAATGTCACCTCTAAAACCTGCGTTTACCAGTTTAGTCGCTGCTCCTTTTAATGGAGGAGATATTTCAAACTGTTCGTATATATTTGGATTTCTTACAAACTCATTAACAGCTTGCGATGGATAATCAAAACCTAACCAATCTTCTTTAGCCAACGCTTTTAAGAAACTTCTATACTTAGGTTTAAATTGATCTAAAGCTCCTAACACTTCATCGTGCATAGCGTCTTCATCTAAGTGCTCAAACCATTCATCTATGATGTCTCTATCAAATTCATCAATTAATTCTGGACCTCTAGCTATAGAAGCTAAGTCTTGTTGCAACCCTGTATCGACTACTGCCTGTGCTTGTCCAACTGCATCTTTACCTTCTCCTTTAGCTTTGCGTCCGTTCTTAATAGCTTTCAGAGACTTGATAAACACACCAGCTACAGCTTCAAGACCTAGACCTTCCAACACATTCTTCATGCGTCCCTCTAGCTCACCTTCATCTCCATCATACGCTAAGAACTCTGTTACTGGATTCTGTAACTCTGGTACTTGTTGGATAAGATTAGACAGTCTAGCTTCTTGTCCGTTAAAGAATGTAAAGTCAGTAGCAGCACCTGCAACAACACCTTTAGTAACAGTACCTGCTTTAGCTAATGCACCTGCTCTACCTGCTAGACCAAACAAAGGAATGAAACCTGTAGCAAACTGTGATATACCTTCTACAGCACCACCTGCCATCGTCTTAGAAGTGCCAAGGAATCTAGTATCGTAGTCAGGGAGTACATCAAAAGAAATGTAATCCGCTAGGTTATACGCTCCTTGAAACGCACCTTCTACACCTCTAAATGGAGCAGCTAATACATCACCTGCAATGTCAAAAAAATCATCGTTTTCTTCTTCTAATATGTTTTGCTCGTCCATTTTATTTAATTAAATTAAGTCGCTTATGTAATTCTCTTTGATCTTTTACAAAATCGACTATATCGGTTACTCCTATTTTGTTTGCCACATCTTTAACTTCTTGGGGCATATCTTCGTCTTTGTCTATTTCCCTTGCAGCTTCTATTGAAGGTACAGTAAGCATTCTCACTGTTTTTGTTTTATCTTGTAATGTCTCAGGTTTAAATCTAAATCCTAATTGCGTGACAGGTTCTTCTCCAGCCAAAGCAGCCACGAACCCTCCAGTTATTCCTTCTATCAGTAAATATTGTTGGGTGTATTGCTCTCGTTCTTTGCTTGTGTAATACTGATCTGGAGTTGATTTTATACCACTGTATCTCCAGTTAGTCCTGTTATAATTAGGATTAGGAGCTATGCCTTTTCTTCCTTTTTCCTTTATAGCACCAGGTTTTATTCTTTCAGCCAAAACATTTAAAGTTTCACTTCCTTCTTCCATTAAATACATAAAAGATTTTTGTTTTTCTTTTGGTTCAGCTTTCGGATTTAATGTTACTTTTATAGCTTCTCTAGCTAAATCTACCCTTACATTTCTTAATCCTTCTGGAGTGGCTGCTACTTTACCGAAGTAAAAAAGATCATTAGATGTAGGTGCTTTTGTAGATTCCTCGTAGTTACTATTTAAAACTTTATTAGCTTCTACTTCAATCTGATCTTCTTTGTCTATCTTATCTTTTAAAATACTAAATTTATTAGCTGTGTTTTCTATGTAAAAGGAATAACGCTCTTTAGCGTAAGCTTCTAATTCTGCTTTTCTTTCCGTTTCATTAAGACCACTAGTTACAAGTTCTAAACTTTTATTGTTGTAGTCATTACTATATTCAACTTGTGCATTTAAGAGTATATCCCTAGTTCTTTGATCTGTTGTTATATCAGCATAATCAGCTACTAAAGAAGCTTCCAATTCTCGTGCTAGGTTTCTCTCATAGACTCTAATAGAGGGTGTTTCTCTTATCAATGTGTTAGATAAATCTTTTTCGAGGTTGGGATCAGGTTTTTCTAAATCCCTTAAAGCTTCTATTATTCTCCCTCCATACTCAGGGTCTTCATTAAATGTTTTTTCTTTAACAGCATTTAAGTATTCAACCTCACTTTTATAAGGTACACCATCATAAGTTACCTCTTTCCCTGATCGTATTACAGCTATATCTCTTGATGTTGTATAGTAGATACTTTGAATAGCTTCTTTTTCTTTTTCTTCTTCCTCTTGCTCTGCATCTTCAGACGCTTTATCGATCATAGCATCAAACATACCTAGATCAGCAGCTGACATTTTAGATGCACCAAAGTTTAAATTAGTTGTAGCCCAATCCAATAAAGCGTCTGCTTGCACCCCTAGTCCATCCCTAGATAAAGCAATTAAAGTTTCTCCGAATATTTTCCTTTGTTCTTCAGCTGAGTATGAATTTAAAGAAGACCAAGATGTAGCTAATTCATTTTTTGCTTCTAGGTTTAATTCTCCTCCTTGATACCCACCTCTAACATTTTCATAGAAAGAACTCATAACACCGTGTGCAGTCTCTCCTTTAGCTTTAGCGTTCTGTCTTACTTCAAAGTTTGTTACAAGAGATTGTATCTGTGGGTTTATAGCTTTTTGTAAACCTTGTTGTGCAATAACAGAACCTGCTAATCCAGGGTTATTTTGTATATACTCATCTCTTACTTTATTTACAATATCAGCACCTCCTTCAGGATCATCTGCTAGAGGATTAGTAAGACGCTTATTAATTTCCACCATCAGACCTCGACTAGCTACTTTACCTATCGCTTCTATCTTCCTCTTCTGATTAATAGGAGAAGTAAGCCAACTCATTGCACCTTTTCTTACTTGCTTATCAAACTCTCCCTCTGTCTTTTGGAGCATCGCTTGAATCTCTTCGGGACTCTTCCTTGATAACTCATCTTCAAATTGTTCTGCTTCTATATCAGCTACCTGTGTGTACTGCTGCAATACAGGATTAACCTGTGATAACGAGTCAGCAAGGTCCATCAACTTATTCCTACCTGCTCTACGCTGACCTACACTGTATTGACCTGCTCTTTGAATAGTAGGTTGTAAGCCTGGAACTGCATCACCTAACCCTTGTACTTGTACTCGTTCTGCCATTATCTTCTCCTACCTGTCATTGCTTGCGTATAACTTTGAGCTGCTGTAGTTCCTGTTTTTGATGATGATCCCATCCTACTTCCAATATCCAACCCTGTTCTGTATCCACTAAGTCCACCACTAACCGCTTCAAGACCTGCTGTTAAGAAACTAGGTTTATCTATAGGTTGATTAATACTGATAAGTCTTTGTTGAGAAGCTAGTCCAGCTTGTTCTAATCCTAGCTGTGTGCCTAATGCACTCATCTCTTGTTGTCTTAAAGTTGCTGCTCTATACCCTGCTTCCTGTCTAGTATAGTCATCCATTAAAGCTTGTACACTAGCACCTGCAACACCTGCTTCCCCTGCTGAAACTCTAGCCCTAGCTAACGCTTCTTGGGATTTCCTACTGACTTGTTCAAGTTCCCTAGCCGTAGCTTCTTGCTCTTGTGCTTGTCGCATCCTAATTGAGGACTGTTCCTGTAACGCTCTTTGACGCTCTGCTGCTGCTGACTGTGCTTGATACGCTGCTTGTTGTTTAGCTTGTCTTCTTTGTCCTGCATACTGTAAACCTGCGGAAGCTGCTCCTACTCCTGCGGATATTAATGGTACTGCTACTGCTAATGGTAAACACATATTACTTCCTCTCTATCTTAAATGACTTATAACCAGGATAATTGCAATCCTCAAAAGTAGCACCTAACCAAGTTAACCACCTGACACTTAGTGTATTAGCTTCCATGACATAGTTTGTTAAGTAGTCAAATCCATCCATCAAGTCATCTACCCACTCTTGTGATTCCTTAACAAATTTCTTCTTTATCGTATAAAAATTCCTAGTACCTAACAACCAAGCTATACCTACATTCCCTCTAGGACTAACTCCAAAACAAGCTAATAGACCGTCTTGATCTGTCTTGACGCTATAGCACTTACTACTTGATTCAAATGAACCGTACACAGCATCTCTAGGATGGTGCATCAATCCAATACACTCCATCATATCTTCTTCTCGTAAGTCCTCATATAACATAGGAGCATCGAGGTCTGCCATACTAGGTTCAATCCTAACCTCCATATCTTCTACTCCTTGCTATAATTGTTGATTCAAACTCTGCTGCTAACAGTTTCACTGGTAAAGCACTAGAAGATTTAATTTCGATAGTGGCATCATTAGGTTGAGCTTGTACAGCAAACTTAAAGAATCCAGTCTCAGGTGTGAATTTACTAAGTGTACTGACAGAGGCTAACAAAGCTGGGTTGTAAGTGTAAGTGTATGTATCTCTAAATTTAGGTGTTACTTCTACAGTGAAGTGTCCTGTGTCTGCATATTCAATACTACCGTTACGAATAGTTTGGAATGTATAATCAGATGCAGATCGTCCACCTCTCTCTGTAGGTTGTTTTAAGTTCTGCTTAGAGAACCTGTATAACATATCATATTCAAATCCTATGAAGAAATCTTCATCACTTAGGTACTCATAGTTTTGATCTGACCAAAGAGGAGCACTTACAACTTCTGAGGTTACCTGCCATTTAGATACATCAGTAGGTAATATCGAAGAAGATGAAGTATGTCCTGCGATACATTTGTAATAAATTTCTTTAGTGTAACTCTGACTTAAAGCCCAATCTACAGCTGGTAATGTTGTATCTACTTTCCTCCAATACGATGTCCAGTCTGCTCCTGTTCCTGGTTGTTTAGCTGAGTCTGATGTATGTGCTTGTGTACAGATGTATTTAACACTGTTGTATTGTACTAAAGAATCAGAGCTATAACTAACATAAGCTACTAACCTACCATCAACTATAGCTTCTGTATTAACAGAGTTACTAATAGTCAAAGCTCTTCTGTTACCATTCTTTGTGTACACTGCCATACCCTCTCTGAATACAAATCCTCCAGTGGATACTATCTTAGTAACATCAAAGTGAGTAGTACTGTTAAAGCTCAACCCTGATCCACCACTCCTAGTATAAGCAACAGAACTGACATAGGTAGCATTTGAACTGGCAATCCTACTATCTAACAATAAAGTATAGTCCCTGTCACTCTCAACAAGTCCATTCTCCATTGGTATCTTTTCTATATAAGTACCTACTGAATCGGTGGTTACAACATAAAGTGTAGCTTCAATAAAGAAGAAACTTCTAACATTCCTAGCAAAGGAGAAAGTCATCCATGAACTCTGTATCTTTTCTCTTCCCTGCCAAAAGTATTTATATACATACAACTTCTTATAGTCACTGTCTGATTGTACAACCACCATATTCTCAGCTGCACTACCTTCCATCCTGACTATGTTAGTAGGTATGTACTTGTTTATCTGTTCTGTTATCTCAGATGCATTATAAGTCTCAGTGTTATTATCCACTGTGTACTCAAGCAGTCCTTCAAAGTTATTTCTTTTAAAGTTAAAGTATATATAACTACTAAGTGCTAACGGACGAATAGTTTCTGACACATCATACTCAGTGACTGGTGATATGGTCACTGTCTTAGGTGTTAACAAATCTCCACCTCTAAGTACAAACTGAGTCTTCGGAGAGAACAACATTAACTTCTCTTGGAAAGCTTGTGCGTGTTTAAGAATACTAATCTTAGTGTGTGATACACCTACATCTATTGGAGCAGAGTCTAACAGAGATTGTGTGGTAGTCCTAAAGAAATTAAAGTATTCATCTGCTTCAGAGAACACTACAGCATCATCAGTCAACACTCCTAACCTGTTCTTAAAAAAGAATATATCATTAATTGTAGAACCTGTAAAAGATGGAAATGGATTAGTGTTGTCATCTCCTGCTCCTCTAGGTGTCCAATCAATCAACTTCAATGTAAATCCTGTGATCTTACCTGTGGACGGAGTAGGTACTAATCTTACAGGCATTGTGTCTTGATCTAAAAATGTTTCTAAACCTAATGACTCCGACTTATCTGTACCTTCGTTTGTCCATCCTGCATCTTCTATCCAACTACCTTGTCCAAAGTCTTCGTTATCCTTGGTTTTAAATTTAACATAGTAATCATCTTGATCTAAGTCTGCATCACCCATGATCTTAACTCTAAACAGATCAAAACAGGATTTAGGTAAGTCTGTGATGCTGTCTACTTCTTTATATATAACACCTAACGCTTGGTCAGATAATCCATCTGCTACTTTAATTTGAAAGTCAGAATCAGATATTATCTTTATGACACTCCCTTGTCTCTCCGTTGTGAACTTAGTAGTTGATCCTGATACACTGGAAGAAGATATGGTAGGTAAAGTAAAGCCTAGAGATGCACTTGTTATAATCTGAGTTTCGTATGTCGTAGAATATCTTCCGCTAATACTTCTTATACCTTTATCAACTCTTATAGAAGTTATCTTCTTAATAGATACAGACAATGGAAATGTAGTAGTGTCTGAATCGTATCCTGTGCCTTTAAAAGTTAAAGTTGAACTAGATACTTGTCCACTAGAGTTAAATACAAGAGTTCCTCCAGCACCTGTGGCTATAGCACCACCACCTACGGTTTGACTAACAGTATATGTATAGCTAACTTTCCTCCTAAAATTACCTCCTGTAGGTGTAAATCCTGATGCTCCTGTACCACTAAAAGTAATACTTTCTACAGTACCTGCTGATCCTACAAAAGCATTTATACAAGTTTGCAAATCTTCTGCTATAATCTCAGTATCTGCGTGCTCTCCACTTGAATCGCTTCCACTTTCATATGTATGCCCAGCAGGAGGTACTTTATTGCTTTGTAATCCTCCTGTATTTCCAACTAGCTGACCATCTAGGAATACATCGTATGTCTTTTCGTAGTCTCCTAGTTTAACAAAGATTAAAGCTTCCTTTTCTAAGTCCTTAGATTTAAAAGTGGAGTCCTTAGCTACAGTCTTATTTTTATTAACTAGAAAGGTAGAGTCTGCAATGGTTAACGCTCTGAGGTCTTTAACAGGGTTAGTGGCACCTGTAAGATACAAACTAGCAGTAGAGTCCTCAACGCTAATAGAAATAGTAGCAGCACCTATACTTACAGCAGTAAGATCAAATGCTCTAAGTTTATTGGTAGAGTCATAAGTAATCAGGTATTGGTTCTCATCGTCCCTGTCCACATAGTGACTGAATAAATTAGTACTTATATCAGCACCTAGTCCTGTGTCATATAAGAACCTACTGTTAGGTCTTTTAACAAGTCCCTCTACTACAGTTGACCAAGCGTTTATCTGCTCATCACACTGTCCAGGGTATCTTAAATTGTCAGGTTGTTGTGATACACCTTGGGCAAGGTTAGGAATACTGGTGTGAAGCAGTGGCATCTTTACCTGTCAAGTACTCTTAGTACGCTGTAGTTATCAAAGATAGTTCTGTCTGCATTCTCAGTATCACTTTCAATAGCCCTAGCTTTTGCTTCTATCTCATCCCTCAAAGCAAACCCTTCTATTTCACGACTGCCTAAGAACCTAGCAGCAAATATTCTAGCCGATTTAACAGCTATGTAATGTCTAAATTGTTCAGGTAGTTCTTCAAAATCCAACTCAAAAGTAATGATAGCTTTCAAGTCCTTGGTCCAAGTCTCTCTGTGATTCTTCCTGTCGTACAGTTTAGTGCCTCGTTGTACAGGATCAGAGTCTGTGTATATCTCAGGGTCTAAGTCTACCTTTAAAGTGTTAATTGGAAGAGTAATCTTACTAGTACTAGAATCTGGTACTAATGGATAATCATACTCTGTATTGTAATGCCATCCTTCTGATTGAATAGCTTTACTAGTTTCTTCTAACGCATGGACTGCTTGTGTAACGGTTACAGGAACGCTTGTTCCACTTAAAGTATTAACAGGTGACTCTCCTATTACAGAGATCATAATGTTTACCGCTTCTAGTTTCGTTGTCAGTGCCATAGCTTAATAAATAAAAATATCAGTGAAGGGGAGTGGAACGAATCCAAACCTCCCCAACACCGAAGAGAGAATCCTAAGTTAGGAAACAAGTTCGATAGCACACTCAGGACGGAGGATTCCGTGTCCCATAGCATACTTAGCAACGAACAATGTACCTTGACGCTCAATCTGATATTCAGACTCAGTAGCAAGATCAAGTAACTTAACCGTTCCAACAGCAGCAGAATGTCCTACGACACCTAAGCTATTACGGAAGTCACCATTATATCCTACACCACTACCACCAAACAAGTCATTGCTTGAAGCACCGTCTCCAGTAGCAACAGCTGACAAGTCAGTTGATGGAATGTGAGTTGACTTATAGATTGTGATACCAGCAACTTGTGCGATACTACCAGAAGCAAGTGATCCTGAACCTCCTACATCTTTATTAGCAGCAGAAGTATTGATAGCAACTGCACCACTACCTCCTGTAATAAGTTTGTAGTATTCCTGTGGGCGAAGAACAGCAAAGCGTCCGTCACTAGGAATATCGTTCTCGTCAAGCTTTTGAGCAGCTGTGAACAAAGCAGTAATTAACTCTGCACCAGTAGTAGCAGCAGGTGATCCAGCGGAGTCTCCAGCACTGAAGTCATTGTTAGCTACATCAAGTTGTCCACCTGTCTTACCACCAGTGATAACAGCAGAGCTACGAGCAGCAGCAATGAATGTCTTGGCGATAGCGGTATCGAAACGAAGTGCAAGAGCCTTACCTAACTCGTTAGCGTAAACTGAACGAATGTCGTAGTGATTCTTTACATCATCAATGTTAGCTAAGAAAGTGGAAGCAACAAGCATCTTATCGATAGTTATTGTCTGTTCAGCTTTCTTAATGTCGCTGAGGTATGTGCTACTAGAACCACCTTCTTCAGCGATGTTCTCGCCTGGTGTGTGGTAATTAGCTGTTGCAATACCTGTTACTGGGAACTGAGCGGATTTACCGTTCTCAATTGTACGAATAGTGTGTAAGGGTTTGAAAACATTGGACTCCTCAAAGGTCTGTAGAATTTCTCCACTGAACTTTTTAAGAAACAACGCATTGTCAGCAGCATCTGAGCCACCAACAGAATTAATCTGACCTACACGACTGGGGTCTGTTATACCTTCTTGTGCCATAATATATGATCTCCTATTTTAAGTTTATAATTGTGTATGTATTTGTTGTGACTTTCGTTTGAACCTTTGATCGAGATTGTCCACCGCAGCGGGTCTTGACATTAGTACGACTAATTGTCATTTAAAGTAAATTAAGTAGTATAATTCCACCTAAGCAAAGAACAGTCAAGACAATAGCTTTCTCCTTCTTTGTGAGTGAGTTATATAATTTTAGTAGTTTATTCATTTGTTTTGTGCTTTATTGTGAACATAACGAGTATAGATTAACGGTACTACATTCCAAAGGATAACACCTACAAGACATAGTTTCAAGAAACCATATACTTCATCTAACATAGAGTCAAAGAATCCATCGTCCATCTTTTCATCTAATTGTTGTTGTACAAGTTTCTGTACATCTCCTTCGGATATAGCTTTAACTTTGTTAGCTAATCCCTTGTTCTCTTCCATCAACTTAGCTCCCTCTCCTAGTCCCCATCCAAGAGCAGCACCACCAGCAGCAGGACCAGGACCACCTAAAGCACCTACTGTTGCTCCACCTACACTACCTGCTAACGGATAAAAAGAAGCCTTGGAACATCCACCTAAAAGAACCAGAACCAACACTGGCAAGAAAAAAGATGGAGTCCAAGGCTTCATATATATGAACCTACCAAATAAAACTATAGGTAATTGTGACTAACTGCGATGCGTCTGTCAATCTCTTCGTGATAACTTTTGTCACCACTCTTGTATCGAGGATCAGACATTGCACGAGCAAGTTCCTGATTAGATTTGAAAGGCATTGTAGATGAACCATTTACAGCACCTTGTACCAACTTAGGAGTAACTCCGTTCTCTGCTTTAAATTGTGCGTATAATCCTTTGGTAGCAAGTTTAGCTTGTTCAACACTGCCGTTCTGTACGATGTCATCAAAAGTATTTACTTCTTCAGGTGATAGATTGTTAGCTGCCCACTCTGCCATTTGATCCCAATTACCCTCAGTAACAGATTTGATACTACCTTCTTCACTTTGTTGTAGTGCTTGTTGACCAGCAGCGTAGCTATCTACTAACTCCTTCGATAACCCAACCGCAGCAAGATTCTTATAGGTCTCTTCAGATATAACACCGTCATTCTCAAAGAACTCCTTAGAAGCTTCCACAATAACATTATTATTATCCGTATCTTCCTCTGTAGTGTCATCTTGTTGTTCCTCTGTTGATTGTTCTTCTTCTTGTTCTTCTTCACTGTTAGCCCCTGCTCCCATTTTCTTTTCAAGTTCACTATAGGCATTAGCCATGTCTTCAGCGTTCTTAAACTTCTCAGGTAACCAACTAGGTCTATCCTCTTGCGTTTCTTGTGTTTGTTCTTCAGATACTGCATCAACAGCTTCCTCTGACTCTGGGTCAATCTCCTGTGGTGCTCTCTCATTTATCTCTACTCGGTGTAATTCAGCCATATCTACTCTTCTTGTGGTTGTTGTTGTTGACTACTCATGTACTGCTCTTGTGCAGCATTGATAGCAGGTGCTACAGCAGGTTGACCTAACTTCATCATCATCTCTTGCTGTTGGGCTTGCTGCATAGCTTGTTGAATTTCTTCTTCTGTCTTGATCAATCCTTCAGTCTCTATACCTAACGCTGTAGCTCTTCTTTTGAAGTAGTCAGATACATTAACATATTCTGCAACTGCTTGAGGACCAACGATTTGATTAGCACCTGCAAGGAATAGATCAAGCTTCTGTAAATCATTACCTCGTCCTAGTGCTTCAACACCAGTAACAATAGTAGGTTTAACAATGTCTTTAGGTAGCTTAGGAAGTCTTCCTTCTTTACCCATCCTTGCCATTAACCTAGTAACGACAGGCATTTGAAACTCTTGTGACAATAAAGAATACAAACCACCAAGTGCAGCTTCTAACTCTTGAGATAACATTCTTATCTCCTCTGCTGTTACTCGTTCTGCATCTCTGACTACACCACTGTTAAGTAGGAAAGCTTGAGATAGTCTATCACTAATCCCATTCATTACTCCTTGTGCAGTACGGAAGTCATTGAACTTGTTAAGTTGTAAGACAGATACATCTCCATCACTACCTTGTACAATTGCACCGTTAGGAGATTCAGATAAAGTCTTAGCTCTGGTTGTACCGTTAGGATTAACCATGAACAATACCTTGGCTGCTGCTGCACTACCTTCGACTATCGCTTTTGTTAACGACTCTAAAGATTTAAGATCACCAATGTACTCCTCTACAAATCCACGACCATAGTCTTCACCGTCTATCCTTGTATATCTAAGAGGTAGGAATGGAGTCTTATCGATAGGATACCTACCCTTTGACTCTTCAATAACAATTCCTTTTACATCTTGTTGTACTACAAATTCATTTCCTTCTCTAACTACAGAGGTGTACAAGTCACAGCTATTCTCTTTCTCTTGACGATAGACCTCTTCTCTTACAGACTCAGGTAACATCATTGGAGCAACAGTTTCTTTAATAGCTATGTGTGTTACATTACCCATTGGGTCTCTCTTTACACAGTACCTATCAAGTCTGAATACTCTCATCCCACCATCATCAGGTAGGTATAACAAAGTATTACCTGTCACCAATAGATTCTTTAACGCTTCAAATACTCCCACTCGAAATGCTTCTACTTCTACTTCTTGAGATACACTTCGTTCTACATCTGCTAGTGCTTTCTCTAAGTCAGATCGTAATTGCTCTCCTCCCTCTGGTCCTAACTCCTGCTTTGCTTTATCTAATTCATACCTGTCAATAACAAGACGAAAGAATGGAGCGTTAGGTGGTAACAGTGCTAACAGTAATTTAGAAGCTAAGTTGTTAACTCCTCTAGCTCCTACTCCTTGATATGGTGTGTAGTACTTAGTAGCGTGACTATGACCATCAGGCGGCATTATGTAAGGTATAGTCAACTCAGATGAGGTACGACCTCGATCCAAGAAAGACCACCTTTGGTTCTCTAAGGAGTGGTATAGACCTTGGGCTGTTTCTTGCATAGGTTATTCAGGATTCCACTCAGCAGTGTTTACTATAGCTAATATTTCAGAGTGTGAATATTGAGTTTTACCTTCCAGAAAACTAGGTGTATCTCCCTCAAACTTAACAATCGCCTGTGACTCGTCTGCTTTGTAGCGAATTGAGTTAGCATTATTTTCAACTACCTGGCTGAAATCTACATTATCAACTTCAGAGGCTTCTATTATTACATATATCATTGTAGTTAAGGTGTTTCAGATGAATAAGTTGTTCCGTTTAATGTTCCGTTATTTGACCCAATTACATCGTTTGGACTGTCCTCAAATCGCCACCAATGAGCCAATCCACCATTTCCTGAGCCTTGGAAGCTAGTTAAATCACCTGGTGTTCCTGTTGTGCCTCCTGAGCCACCACTAGTTCGTCCGTTGTAAATGTCACCGACTTGACCTGTTGCTGTTCCACTGACACTTACTCCACCGTCGGTTAAGGCTTCGGAGTAAATTGCAAACTCATCGATGTATCCGTTGACCACTTTTGTGGTATTAACTCTAGCACCTATTCTGAAACTATCGCCCACATTTGAATCTGTGGTTGTTGATCCATGATTGGTCGATGCTTTTAGTACGCCATCGATGTAAAGTTTTTGAGTTGAGCTTCCAAAAGAAACTACAACGCAGTGCCAAACATCAAAAGAGGGTCTACCACTAGAACTTATAGTTTTAATTGAACCTCCTAATTTGGTAGTAAATGCAACGGCACTACTATTGAAGTAAACTAGACTAATTCCTGGAGTTGCAGTTCCAGCGTTCCAATGATAGGTTTGATCTGTTCCTGTTGCTGAATTTTCTCTTACCCAGTAGCTCACCGAATAACTCGTGACTGAGTTTAGCTCTGCAATATTCCCAACATCCATATAATCGTCAACACCATCAAGTGCTAGTGACTTTGTGTTTCCGTAGATAAATAAGTAGTCAATGTCCCCAGCTAAAGTATAAGCATTCGATCCTGTC
>VMHT01050787.1_pt1 | contig 19599 bp, 22 predicted proteins | sample 4693611 | NCBI WGS metagenome assembly VMHT01 (sample SAMN12280063, study PRJNA550983) | marine metagenome | isolation source: seawater sampled from same location over 5 years 0.02-0.2 micron viral filtrate | place: USA: collected off the coast of southern California halfway between the port... ...
CAGAAACCGATCTGCATCGAGGGCTTTGTCTGGAGGGTCAACCACGCTCTGACGTTTTATTTAAGGAGTTCGTCAGCCCCAAGCCCGAATACACAAGACAAGATAAGACAAGATAATACTTCTAAGGATAAGATAGTATGGTATACTAAGCTTACTTGTTTTGTAGTGAATCCAAGTATAGTCTTTCCTGAGACTAAAAGTAAAGCCCCTTAATTGGGGCTTTGTTTTTTCTAGTACATTAAGAAATCATTTATAGATATATCCATAGCTTTGCAGATCGTCTCTATAGTGTGTAATTTCATATTCTTTTGCGCTCGCCATCGAACTACTTGTTGCGGAGTGCTGTCGGCTTTCTTGGCTAATACAACACTCGCTATCCCTAGTTCTTTCTGAGCCATTCGCAGACATCTTCCTGCATCTATCATATGACACTCCTAAATATGTTAAAATCGGTCAGGTGAGTTTCCCCGCTCACAAACTCCTATGGTTTACCCCCTCTTCGGAGGGGGGTTTTTAACTAGAACGGTATGTCATCTTCTAGTAAAGTTTGCTTTTGCTCGACCTGACTTGTCACTTGCTTAACACCCTGATTATGGGCCTGTTCTTTAGGGGTAAATGATATCTTTAAATACTTTTCCCCTTTAGCTGATTCGTTAATCCAGCCAGACACCCAATACTCAACACCGCCTATCATTGCATTGCCTTTTCTGTCGGGATGACTATCTGATTCTTTCTTAGGGTTTACAAACATAGCACCGCTATTATCTTTCTGTTCATATTGCGACATTTTCTTTTTCCTTTAGTTTAAGTTTACTAATAACATCTTGCTCAAAATAAGCAATCTCTTCTTTTGTTGGAAACCTAATAGATGTCCAAGTTAAACACTCCACACATCCACCCTCAAATGTTTTGCCATGACGAGATTTAGTAGCATCTTTGTTAGTTACTAAATATGCATCAGAGCAGGTAGGGCAGCATACTTCTATGCTATCCATATATCCCTCCTATTGGGCCTGTCTAAATTCAGATGTTTTCATTATTTCCCTTTCCTTGGTGGTAAACTTTCCACCTTTCGAGGGTGCTTTCCATACTAATTGTTTCTCTGTTGTGCTGAGAGACATCCATTCCTCATTAGCTGTGGAATAGTCTTCAACTGCTATAGCTTCCTTAATTGCGTTTATTACAGGCATAAGGTCAACAATCATATCCTCATACTCGTCTTGCTTAGACTTTTCAGTCCGTAGCATTGCTGACTCAGCGTCATCATCTGCCGTAGGTATACCTGCAATAGACTGCAAAGCATAACGTCTTGCATATGTTATTGCTGAACCTGCAGCTTGCGGATCACGTTTGACCAAGGGCAAACTATAACTATTCTCCATCCACTCACCAGATGTATGCATTAGTCTAGTAACGACTCCTACACCATGCTCGTTAGAGATAGGGAACTGTGTATAGCTTAGACCATTCTTAGCGAATGGCTCTTTGATAGCTTTAATGACGGATGTTAAGTCCGCATAGCTAGACTTGAAAAATGGGTTTGACGATTCTTTAACCGCTCCACCCATCTCAGATTGTGCCTTACATAATGCTTCAGCAAGGGCTTTTATCGACTCACTAGACTTCATATTATTTCCTCCTATAGAAGAAACAATATACCTTATAGATGTTTATATATCAACAGAATTGTTTAGTATTGCCAAGTAACTGGCGTAGTCTCACGGATGTCAACGTGTATAAAAGTCTTAGCCACGCCCACCCCGGTAAAACCTAATCTCATCGCTTCACGCACAATGATATAACGCTCTGCGCCACCAGATACAGATATGTCTGCAGCAATGCCTTGGGCATGAGTACCAGGTGTAGACTTACGAGCTTCTATGGGATGGCTTGGATCACGATAGCCAGATGTAATATGGAAAGAGAAACCACAGGCTTCACGCAACTCATCGAGCTTGTGAATAAACTCTTCGCTCATCTCGTTGTTGCCAGTGCATTGGCAGTCAAACTCTTCTATCTTAAAATACTTAAATGTCATTTCTTTAGACTCGCTAGTTTGCTAACACCCTTAATACCAAAGCTACTAGAAATAGCTATAAACAATAAATACTGATACCATTCAGGCAATTGCGCCAGAGCCTGAAAGCCATCCTCAACGCGAACAACAATATCAGGATCGCCAACAACTATGGAATAACCGATCATGAAAATAGGAATCGACAAAACTATAGTCCAAAATTCGTCACGCCAGCTATTTTGAGTAGCATCAACAGCTTTAGATTCCCACTCAGCATCGTTCTCAATTACTTTTAGTTTAGCTTTATGCTTTGCTTGCTTCTCTTCTGCCTTATTTTTTAAGTAGCCACCAGCTAAGTTAGCTATTGGGCCTATTAAGTGCTGTAACATAATATTCTCCTATCTCAACGGGTTGCTAAGTTCGTCAAGCCCCCGCCATATATCATTTATTTCTACACCAATTATTTTAATTCGTTCATCTACATCACCTATACTATCACTGATTAATTCTGCTTGCTTGACGGTCGCTTTCATAGTCTCTAAGTCTTTTTCTAGCCTAGAAACATCTGTAGTCAATTCTAACAGCTTTTCTTGTTGCGTTGATATTGTCACTAGGTTTGTGCCTAGCGTAGCTAATTTTGCGCTTAAATGGCTTATATCATTGTCTTCTAATTGCTGTTCTATAAGCTGTATAGACTCGTGCAAAGGCGCAACATCAGGAACGGATACGGATTCTACCGCTTCTAGTCGGGAATACAAGCTTGATGCAGTCCAGACACCGCCACCAATAGTCGAACCAATTGCCAAAACTACAGCTATCCAAGCCCCCTTAAATGTCTGACCACCTATCTTTAATTCACTATCTTCAATCATTGTTCGCAATCCATCTCAAAAAAACAGTTATAACCCATGCCCATTGGTGATGTTATAAAAAACTCAGACTCTGCGCCTAACGCAAGAATATCTGCTTCGCTGTAGTACATATCTAGTCCAAAAGAATCATTACCATTGAGCATTACTACAGTAAGGTTTCTAGTCGTGTTGTAGCCCATAGCTAACCACTGGGCATTTGAATCATAAAATATATTAACATTGTCTGTAGTGGTGTTTGCATCTTCTACGCTCTGCTGTAGGTAGGTTGCCGCCTCAGAATTAGCAACACTTAGGTAAACAGCCGCTTCATTAGCTGAAGATTCTATTTCATCAAGACTAGTGTTGTATGTGTCGATATCGTTTTGATCAATAGTAAGCATCTCCTGATTCTGTGAAACAAAGGTCTGTACCTCTTCTTCTTGCTTAGGGGTGCTTGCTTCTACAGCTTTTTCTGCTACTTGTTGTACTGATACTAAATCAACAGTTACCTCAACAAATGTGTCAACATGGTTTTCCATTTCTGCAAGAGAATCCATAGCCATATTTTCTAGCACCTCTTTAACTGGTGCGCCATAAGGCTGATAGTTATCGCTAAAGTTTAAAAGTGCAGAGTTATACGAATCAACTTGGTCTGAACTAATATGTGCGGTACTAGAAAGCGTACCATCAGATAAACCGTTACCTTGATGAGCATACTCAGTAGCTGCTCCTGTTAACTTAATCCCTCTTTGTATTTGATTAACAATATCTGTACTACTGTCTATTAGGTCTTTCAGCGGATCGCTTTGTGCTACGGAACTTATCGCTAATAGACATACTATCTTCTTCAACATTTTCACTCACCTCACCTATCTGGAGAATACCGTTATAAAATTCACGGTTATCTTTGTAATCAGGAATATACAGTTCTGGCTTCTGCTTTATTAGCATCAACCCCCTTTTCCCCGCTACTAATCTCCCATTGCTTATGAACGGACACGGACTGCCAGCTAAAAGCATACTGCGATAGACTTCTACACTTTGACAGAGCATTGATACACTTGCTACTTTTAATCCAAGACCAGATAACATTCGAGCATATTTTATCCTTGTGCAATCTATATCTAACTCATATCCTCCACTAGAAAAACCAACAGCTACAGTTTGCACTGAGCCTGATGTCCCTTTTAAGCAAGTATCTGTTCCATTAGACATAAAGGTTGGACTTATTGCAGAACCTACTGGAATCTCGCTAGACGAACCTGCTCCATTATAGGTATTAGATGTAGAAGTATCTGTTGTGTTGTTATTAGAATTAGTGGTGCTATTTTCTCCGTGAAACGTATTTAAACTTCCCTCTTGGGTGTTTGCTATAGCTGTTGATCCAAGTATCCATAGGATAGCCATGAGATAGCCATGAGATAGCCGTGGGATACCGATATCCATTACTGTTTAGACTCTAACATCTCTCTTATGTGGATAATGTTCTCATCCATACGGGCCAGTCTTACTTCATGGTCGCGCTGTCTGGTATCTAAACTGTCAACAGCTTTAGTCACACCGCTAATATCTTTTGCATTTTGCGTAACACCTACTTCAACTTCTTTAAATGCTCCAGCAACACTAACAGCTTGCAATACTAGAGCTAAAAACAACGTAATAGGTACATTTCTGCTTAAATGCCAGTTTTCCATTGTAAGCCCTTATTAAGTAATATAAGTTATTGATCCAATTAACTGACCATCAGTAATATTTGTTGTAATATCAGATTTTTTAACATAGCTATAGCCTTGATTGACAGCAAACTTTAGGTTATTACTATTAGCATCAATTCTTGCAGATAACGAATTAATGTTATGACTTGCCCAATCAAATTTATGACATATACCTAAAGCATCAACAGCAGGATTTACAGGTATTCCTGTTATAACAAGATCGTCAGTAGCATTACCTGTCATGTTTTCTGTATTTACATTAGTAAGTTTAAAATCAACGTGCAAAAGAGTGCCAATTTGCGTAACTCTTGCATATGAAGTGCTATGTGTTATTCCAAGATTTAAAGATGGTGTCCAGCTACCTGAAAGATATGTAGATAAAATGGCATCACTAAAACGTATAGATGTCAAATTCATTTGACTATCAACATTTATAGTTCCGTTCAAAGTAGGATTTGTTAAAGTTGCGTTAGCATTAGAAGCCTTGATGCTATCTAGTTGTTCCAATGCAGCCTGTACATTTGCTGCGGTAATATTACCTGCTGAAATCACAGAAGTTGTTTTAGCTGTATTAGCTACACTTAAACTTATAGGTGTGCTACTAATACCCACGGAAGTAGTATTACCAGTTATTGTTAGCTTAGTAATACTCATGCTCTAGTTACCTCGCGAGTAACTTTAGCCTTTCCTTGCAGTATTCTAGTCACAGCGTTATTGCCTGTATGATATATCTCAACATCGTATACATATGTACCTGCTGTTATATCATCAGTAACAGTATGAGCCATTTCTATTTTCACTGTGCTGTTAGTTATAGATGAAGAAAAATTATGTACTGTACCTGATTCATAATTAGGTCGCATAGATGCTCTAGCACCGTAACCAGTTAAAGACATAGGTGATCCGTCTTCTTCTATTGTAATAGAGATTTCAAAGTCTGAACCTTGGTCAATTACTAAATCGTACTGTGCTGCTGGCATATTATTCTCCGAACTGAATATACATATTATAGCATTAAGTTGCTTTCGACATTAAGTTAAAGTATTCAGTCCACCAATGCTTCTGAAATCAGCCTCAAGGCTAATAGTTGTATATCTTATTTTGATGTAATGTGTGCCACCTGGGTACTTGGCGGTGTTTGTAATATCATGTTGCACTGGAGCGCGAAGAAGAATGTCGCGGTTTGGTAATACTCTATAATCATCTTCTGGATCACCTGCCCATAAAAAGTCACCTGCTTCTGCACGAGCAATAGCTACTGGCAAACCAGCAAATGAATAAAATGTGTTACCACCACCATAAGGAGTAGTAGCTGGAATGCCAATTCCATAGCAATTACCTAGCGCATTATCAAAGCCTCCTGCAGCACAGCCGTCTGGCGCAACGAAGTCAACATAAAAAAGAACATCATGTATAATGTGGGCTTTACCTGCAACAGCAGGAATCAATACCTTTGGTTGGGTATGTAAATTTAAAAAAGCATCACCAGTTAATGCAAATGTAGCAATTTTCATGTCTTCAACAAGCTTACCCTCAGAGCCAACACCAAGAGTATAATTAGCCCCATTGACTGAACCATGCTTGCCAAAAAAGTTACCCTCTCCGTAATCACCCATTTTTAAATAATACTTGGCGTTAGCACTACCTGTATTGTCTACTTTAAAAATACCGCTATTAACATTAAACTCACCAGTTACATTAACAGCATCGTTAATTTCTAGCTTTGTGCTGCTATTAGTCTGTATTTTTAAGCTGCTATTAGTATTTATGATATTATCAGTAGCCGTGGAATCATGTTTAATAGTCATGTCACTACCAGTACCAAATCTAAGCTCAGAGTTGTCAGAAAATGTTACTGTAGTTGTTATGTCTGTAAGGTTGTATAAATCTTCCCTAAGCAACTCAAACCCGCCCGCAGTTGTACCATCATGTACATGAACAGATTTATTTGTAGTATTTACAGTTATTTCACCATCCAAACCTGTAAATGTTGTATGGTTTGATGATGTTCCTCGTCTCTGCTGTAATGCTGTAGTCATTTTTTACCTCGGTATTTCGGGAAAGATCACCTCTTCCACATCTGTTATATCTAAATTATTAGTTGGCAACTCTCTTAATTGCTGTCTGTAATTTGCCCATTCCTGCTTTTTCTCGTCAGTCAAATCATTGTCTGGCATCTGTGTCCAATCTGAGTCTTTTAATTCTAAATCTCTAAAATAACGCAACTTTTTTAATGCAGTATATCTTTTATCTGATGCACTTATTTCTATTACTTCTGGCTCTTTATCAACTATTTCTCCATTCACAATCTTCTTATTTGGCTCTAAACAAAAACCCTCAATTATAAATTGATTTTCACCGGGCAAAAGATCAAACACTTCATCCTGACAAGTACCTGTACTTAAAATGTTACCATCAGCATCGTGTATAATATAATTTTTCACTTTTTCATCTCCAGTGCGCTGAATATCACATTCTTATGAGCAAAAAAACAATGCTTATTGTTATACCCTAAACTGTTACCTACCGCACCCATTCTAACCTTATAAGTTACATTTCCTGACGGAGCAGTTAGGTCAATAAAATTAAATCCTTGCACTATGCCAAATTCATCCAAAGCAGAAGTTGCGTCAGAATACATATCATATCCATCGTTCTCTATTTGCGAACTACTTCCATACTGACTCCAATATGCTCCGTAAAATTCATTTAATATAAAATGTGCAACAACAGTAGTGCCACGGATAAGCTCTAATAGTATATGAGGATTTGTAATCTCTTGCCGACTTCTACTACCTGACATATAGAATAAAAGACTTGACTGAAATTGCAAAAAGATTGGCGTATTAGCAGAAGAAACATTTATTATAAATTCACCAATATCTTTTGTTGCTCTAGTAGCAGAAGCAGATGAACTATTAGTAGTCGTTGGCGTTTTGTATGAGACTCCTCCAATAGTAAATGATTTATTTTGTATTTTATTACCACTATTAATTAGTTTTTTTGCAGCTGTAGTTACATATGAGCCAACTGCAACAGAAACAGCATTGTCCTTAATCTTTATGGTGTCTACTTCTAAGTCACCAATTTTAGCTGTTGTTATTGCTGCACTGCCTATCTTCGCGCTAGTAATTGCACCATCGGCTATTTTAGCACTAGAAATAACAGCATCATTAATTTGCGCGGAACTAGTAATTACACCACTAGCAGCTAATAGACCAGCAGTTATTTGATTAGCACCAATATCGCTTGCTTGTATTGTTCCTGCAGCAATGTGATCACTAGTAATAATCCCAGAGGAAATAGCATTAGCAGTTATTGCTCCTGCAGCTAAAGTTCCTGCTGTCACAGAGTTTGCAGCTAATTCTGTTGTAGTAATTGCATTCGCAGCAATATCCGCGGCAGTGATGGTGTTAGCGGCTATCTTTGCCGAGGTAATTGCATTTGCGGCTATAGAATCAGCTGTAACTGCGTTAGCAGCTATTTTAGCAGCAGTAACTGCATCTGCGCCTATCTTAGCCGCAGTAATAGCACCTGCATTTAGTTTATTTGTTGTTATAGCATTAGAAGCAATTTCATCTGCTGTAACAGCACCTGCGTTGAGTTTAGCTGTTGTAACTGCATTTGCAGCAATTTCATCTGCTGTCACCGCTCCTGCATTTAATTTAGCTGTTGTTACCGCATTTGCAGCTATTTCATCTGCTGTAACAGCACCTGCGATAATTTTAGCACTAGTTACAGCGTTAGCCGCTATTTCTCCCGCTGTAACCGCGCCCGCATTAATCTTGGCAGTAGTTATCGCATTAGCAGCTATTTTAGCAGAAGTTATGGCACTAGCATTAATCTTTGCTGACGTTATGGCATTTGCGCTAATTTCATCTGCTGTTACTGCTCCTGCGTTTAATTTAGCCGTTGTTACCGCATTTGCACTAATTTTAGCGGAAGTGATTGCATTAGAGGCTATTTCATCAGCCGTTACTGCGCTTGCATTTAGTTTAGCTGTTGTAACAGCGTTAGAAGCTATCGCATCTGCTGTAATTGCAGAAGCAGATACTTTAGCCGCTGTGACGGCATTAGAGGCTATTTCACTAGCTGTTACTGCCCCAGCATTTATCTTAGCTGTAGTAATTGCGTCAGCACTTATCTTGCCTGTAGTGATTGCATTAGAGGCTATTTCACTAGCAGTGATTGCGTTTGCTTGAATTTTAGCAGTTGTAACAGCGTTAGAGGCTATGGTATCTGCAGTAACTGCACTTGCATTTATCTTAGCTGTTGTCACTGCATTAGCTTGTATTTTACCAGCCGTAACTGCGAGTGCGCCTATTTCAGTAGCAGTAACTGCGCCCGCATTAATCTTGGCAGTAGTTATCGCATCAGAAGCTATGGTACTTGTTGTGACTGCTCCTGCGCTAATTTTAGCAGTTGTTATCGCGCCATCTACAATTAAAGATGCATTGGATTTTTCTTCTATGCGTAAATCTTGACAGTACCAGTTACCACCGTAAGTAAGACCTAGTACATTTTTATCATTAGAGCTAAGGTGATTAAGCAAAACCATAGGCTTCATGTAAACAGCAGTAGCTGGAAAATCATTATCTGTGCCATGACCAAATTCAGCTTGGTACTCAATCCAAGTATGATCAGTATTTTTAACACCTGAAGCAGCATCGTATAACCACTGAGTACCATCTCCGCTTATATTTGTGCCATTAGAAGTAAATAACGCAACTCCAAGATAAAGTCTTCCTGTTGCAGTGCTACCCTCTTTACACATACCTCTGACGCGATAGGTCTTAGCAGGATCAAGTGCAATCATGTCAGCAGAATTAACCCAAGTTTCATTATTTGTTGCATTTGTTACAGCAGTTCTTCCTACAGCAAAGTCTGTCAAATCATCTACAAAAACTCGCGTACCACCTGAGAAATTTATCCAAGCATTAATATCAGTAAAAAGAGGATCATCGTTAAGAGCAGAGCCTTGACCAGCTAATACCATTTTGCTTGCAGTTATTGCGTTGGCAGCAACTTTAGCTGAAGTGACAGAACCAGACGATATAGCGTTTGCGGTAATTGCATCAGCAGCAACCTTGCCGCTTGTTATAGCGTTTGCATCAATTTTGTCAGTAGTTACAGCAGAACTAATTATTTTATTCGCAGTTACAGCATTAGAAGCTATTTCACCAGCTGTTACTGCTCCTGCAGCTAGTTTAGCTGTCGTTATCGCGCTTGCACTAATTTTAGCGGTAGTGATGGCATTTGATGATATCTCATCTGCTGTAACAGCACCTGCGTTAATTTTAGCAGTTGTGATTGCACCTGCATCGATTTTAGCCGTACTGACCGCAGAATCTGATATTTCAGTTCCCGTAATTGCACTTGCAGCAATCGCAGCAGTAGTTACTGCATTTGATGCAATCTTAGCCGAGGTAACTGCATCAGTAGCTATCTTGCCAGCTGTTATTGCAGAGTCTCCTAGCTTTGCTGTAGTTACTGCAGTATCAGATATTTTAACATTAGTAACAGCGTTAGCAGCTATGATATCTGCAGTGACAGCATTTGATGCTAAAGCAGCCGTTTGTACAGCGTTATCAGCTAACTCTGTTGCGCCTATAGCGTCAGCAGCCATGAGATCATTAGTTATCGCATCATTAGCTATTTTTGCAGTTGTAACAGCGTCTGCGACTAACTCTGTTGTTGTAATTGCAGAAGCAGCTATAAGATCAGTTGTTATCGCATCATTAGCTATTTTTGCAGTTGTAACCGCATCTGCACCAATCTTAGCGGCAGTTATAGCAGAATCAGCTATTTTGTCAGCATCCACGGCAGTGTTAGCTATCTTTACACTAGTAATTGCATTAGCAGCTATAATATCTGCAGTTACAGATTCATTTGCTATTTTAGCTGTAGTTACAGCATCATTTGCAAGCTTAACTTCTGTTATAGCTGTTTCCGCAATCTTGCTTGCGTCAATAGCTTCTGCACCAATTACATCGCCCATAATTGCGCCTGTAGCAATTTTGGCGGTAGTAACAGCATTATTAGCTAATTGTGTGCTTACAAGCTCACCAACCAAGTCTGAAGCAGATGCTGCAGAAGTCCAAGCTGTTCCATTGTATCTATATAACTTATTATCTGTTGTTAAAAATACTTGTCTGCCGTGCCATTTTTCGGATGACTGCGATGGCAGTGAACTGACAACTTTAGGTGGCATTAAATCTTCAGAAAAGTTAACCTCTGGAATTTCTCCTACTAAGTCAACAGATTGTATAGCCTTTGTAAATGATGGAAAATTACCGTCTACAAACCTATAGAGTTGATTATCAGTTGTCAAAAAAACTATTTGCGGGCCTGTGTATCCAGATGCAGTAGGCAAAGACGAAACAACACTCACTGGCTCAATTCCAGTTGCAAATGATGATGCTTGCACTGACGCTTGTTGTATAGAAAATATATCATCTGACCAAGCTGAACCTGTCCATCGGTACAAAGATGTAGCACTTGTGTCAAATTTGATTTGACCAGCAAAATCACCAGATGCAGGTAGTGAAGATACAGGCTCGATTCCGTATGAACCAGCATTGCTAAATAGGTTATTAACAGAAGAGCTAAAGGCATCCGTATCAACAAACAATGTAGTAGCATTTGATGAAGTAGAAAATGCAGATACGTTTGAAGAATAATCAACAGACTTTAACCAGTAGTATTTTGTTACGTTGTAACCTAGACCAGTTCTAGTATATGTATCACCTGTAGCTATGCCAATCTTTGTTGCAGCTCCAGAATTATCTATACTACCCTCATAAACCTCGCAATGTGAATAATCTTGGTCTAGTGGTCGATCCCAACGAAGTGTAATTTCTTTTAAACCGCCAGTTGCGTCTAAGTTTACAGGAATGCCGGGAGCGGTAGTATCACTGCCAATCACAGCAGAAAGGCTAATGTAATCTGACCTAACCCCTAAATCATTTATTGATCTTACATGAAAATTGTAATTTAGATCAGGAACTACACCAGATAAAAGAAACTGCGTAGAATTTACAATTATACTAGTAAATTGATCTTCACCAACAGTTGCAGGACTAGCTACCGTTCCATAATTTTCTGTTTCATCAGCACTACTAGTTACAAGTCCTTGGTCAATAGAAGTATCTAAAGCATCAGTAACTTGCCCAAAGTTATCTATTGCAGTTTCTCTTTTGTATTTTATTTCATACTTTGTTACAAAAGAATCTTGCGGTGCATCCCAGTTAAATTTCAAAGAGGGTATAACTGAGCCATCAGAAGACACAGATGTTGTATTAACAGACCTTAGATTACTTGGCGGTTTAGCTATAAATGAATTTGGTAATTTTGGTGTAGGATAGCTGTTTTGCTCTGTTGTTGTAGTGTCATAAGCATATATGGAAGAGTAATACTCAATTGCTAATATGTTTGCTGTCATATCTGCATTTAGTGTTATCTCTTCAACTTGAAATAGCTTACTACCCCAATTTGGCGTTGGATGTTCTACCGTTATTATGTCTGCAATAGAAAGCTGCAATCCAGTGCTGTCAGTAGTAAATGCTACTCTTAACTGATTTCTTGATCGCAAAGTTAATATGCGAGCATAGTCTTTAGCTATGTAATAACTAGTACAGGCTTTAAGCTCTTCTGAAGCTTGCAATAGCTCGCCATTGTTTTCATCTAAATATGTTTCTTCCTCAGTAGAACTAGCTTCTGGATAAGATGCCTGATCAGGCTGATAATCAATATCTTTATTAGCAAACTTAATCATCTGCCTATTTACAGTATTTTCTTTATCACCAGATTTGATATTTATACCGCCAATAATATTGTCAGTATTAAATGTCTTAACACTAGATGAAGCCTTATCAATTTTTAAGCTATATTTTCCATTAGAAAAAGGTAAAAACCCACGACACGAAACCAATATATCGCGAACATTATCAATTATTTTTTCTTTAGGATCTAAAACATAATTACATCTAAATATTTTTTCTTCATCACCGCCACTGTAAGGCGTAACTTTGTACTCGTCACACTCAAAAAGTGCGTCAGCAAAAGACTGCATATCTATAGCAGTTACAGGTAAGCCTTTGCCGTAACGATTGTTAGTTAAATAATCATACAAGCATAATGCTGGGTTAGATGTAAATGCGGTAACTTGTGTAAAAGGGTTATATACTTTTTTGCCTTGTACCACGCAAGTGATGTCAGGAATACCATTCCAAGCATCTTGGTTGTATTTAAGCTTTACAGCAATATAAGCAACACCTAAAAGCTTATGATCATTTGTCCAGCTATCAACTTCTAGCAACAACGGGTCAGCACTTTGTGTATCTGTCCCAAGATGTACGTTATATTCGATTAGGTTGTCAAACCGAGGATCACTAGCAGGGATGTCATCAAACTTTAAGTTAGTAATTGACTCAACTTCTCCCTCTGAAACTGCTAAAGCAATGTATAAGTATTCATTTTCATCGCCTCCCTCTACATCTTTACTGCTTATAAATACTCTAGTTCCACCTACTCGCCTTGTTCCATATATAACTGGCAAGAAATCTATATTACTGTTTTTATTTATTAATACGCCTTTAGCCGCATCTTCAGCAGCTTTTTGCGCTTCTTTAGCTTTTTTATGTGCGCTATAGGATACACCAACTGTTATAGCGGCAATAATCCAATTCCAAATCATGCTTTACCCCACATAATGTCTTTTATGGTTTTAGCCGCAAACTCAAACCCTTTATCACCCGCAAAGTGTAACTGCTGTGAGTTATGGTTAGTTCTTCTGCCATTTTGCTTTTCGAAGTCTGCCCAGTGTGATTTGCAAGAAATAGTAATTTCGCTTGTAGAGTTAGTATCTGTTATAGAAAAAGACGTTACCTGACCATTGAAATAAGTAAAATCACCATCAATTAAATTATTGTCTGTCAAAACACATCTTTTAATATCTACGGGCAAGCCAATGTAATCGTTACTTAGCATATAATTGACCATAGTTTGACTAACACCGCTAAATGTCAAATCTAAGCCGCCAACCGATAATCCAGATGTCTCTGAAACTGTATCAAGAGCGAGTATTGTGTCTGAACTTGTATATGTAATTGTGCTATCTACTATAATGTCTTTATCATTGTCTGTTATACGAATAAGACTAGCATCCTTGCCAATAGATATTAATGTTGCAAAATTAAATGCATCAGATTCTAAGTTTGCAGTAAGATCAGGATTTTCGTATCTTGCCATTATGTAGCCTCAACAAAGTCTACTTCATACGACCTATGACCTGCTACGTCAATAGAAAACTCCTGCACTTGATTACTTAATCGTACAGTAAAAGGAACTGCATCGTATGTTATAACCGTATCGTCAGGCAAAAATGCCTGTAAAGGAGGGCTGATTGATAAGTTACCTGATTGGTTTAGGTCAGCAGTGATCATATACACTTTGCTATGGTTATCAAATTTAATCATATCACCAGCTTTTAGTGTTCCAGTAAATCCGTCAACTTTTACGGCTGTACTTCCAACACCATTGCCAGCTAACACGTTAATTTGCAATGCGCCTGAAGCATCACCGCTTTTGTAGCTTATATCTGGCAAAACAATTTGGAAAGTTTCTTTCATACCATTCTGTGCAGTGATAAAAGCAAGAACAGGATTAAACTCAGATGCTGTCAGTGGCGGATAACTAGCAGAGAACTCAAACTTTGAGCTACCAATGTTTCTTACTTGTATGCGACCAGAAATAGTCTCGCTTTTTAAGCTATAAGACTTAACTTTGAACCCGACAGCATTAAAACCGGGACTAGATGGGTATGTTCCACTCATATTAGACTCGATACGCCTCTATTATTAATAGCCTTGTTTACTATACCAATGATCTCGCCTCTGCGTGATCTCAACAACTCATCAAAGCCTTTAGTGTCATTTGCTTGAATGTTAATTGTAACATTAGTTGCCATCGACTGCCCTTTAGAATGATCTATAACAGTCTCATTAGGGTGTAGAATTGCAGGGAATCCACCTTTACCATCAACGCCACCTGCTCTTGCTCCCATGCCAGTAAAGCCACCACCATCAAATGAAGCGGCAGCCTGACCCATAATTAATCCTGCGTTAACAAAGCCCATAGTTTTCATCATTGTGCCTTGTACATTACCCATTGCAGTGTAGGCTGTTGCCATTGCAGGATTAGCTAGTGCCATTTTTGCATATGCAGCCTTAATTGCCATCTCGCCTGACAAACCTGCAATAATTGCATTTGCTGCTTCAAGACCTTTAGATACAAGCATAAAGGCTTTAGCTTCACTAGAACCCTCTTTAAACAATTGACTTATGCTACCCATTGTTGATGCAACTGTACCTACAACCATACTATTTGTAGAAAGAACGGAACTCTTTATACTATCATCCATGTCGCTAAAGTTATTCATTATGTCAGATGTAGCATCTACGGGCGAAATACCAGCAGCTTGTCGCTCTATCTCTGCATCATGATTGGCTTGTCTTGTTTGCTCTAGCTCTTTAAGGCGCGTTATTTCTTGTATCTGGGCTTCGTTGTATCCCTGCTGTCGCATTTTAAGTATGTCTATTTGGTCAGCAGTTTTACCGATAGAAGCTATTTGTAGAGTGTATTGATCTCTAGTAGCTTCAAATCTTTTTTGCTGTGCTGCCGCCATTGCGGCTTCTTTTGCTTCTTTGCGCTGTCTTTCTGCAGCTCCTTTTTTTATTCCTGCAGTTTCTTCCGCAATGCCTGACATTATTTGTCTTAAATGTAACGACTTAGCAGCTTTTGCCCCTGCCTCTCTTTCTTCATTAATACGCTGTTGAATGAATAAAGATTCTGCTTGCGCTGATGCAACTAGCTTTTCCTCCGCAGTCATATTTGAAATAGCTATGTTGTAAAGCTGTACGCCTAAAGTACCCTCAGCCAATTTAATATTGTTTAATGTCGTTTTGTCCGTGAACTTAATAAATGCATCAGTAGTATTGTCTACTTTTTCAGCAAGTCCTGTGTTATTTGCAATGGCAGTATCTATTGTAGTTTGCTGTGTGATTAGAGCTTCATGATTGCCCTCAATAGCTTTTTTTGTAAACTTTAATACACTTGCATACGCTGAATTTCCTCTAGTAAGAATTGACAATGCATCATTGTTGTTATGCAGCCCAGTAGTTAGGTTTTCATATATTCGTATATTTTCTTTATTCCCCTGAGTCAGTGCTACTATTTTTTCTTCTGCTTTGCCTGCTGCTTCTTCATTTTCCTTAATTATTTTAGCTGTTTGTATTCTTGCGTATTCTTTTTGAGCAGCAGTAGCATCATCATAATTATCTGCTAGGTTTTTCATCTCCTCTTTGAGATCTTTAGCAGCTTGTGTAGCACCAAACATTGATGGCGCAAGACTAGTAGCTATAGCAGCACCAACTGCAAGCACCGCACCAATCATAGCCCCACGCGGGCCAAACAAAGACGCTACCTGCGAACCCTGCTGACCAAAAACAAGCATTGCGTTCTGACCCATTTGCAACTGTACTGCAACATCCTGCACCTGATGACCAAGCTGACCTAGACCGCCACGCATCATGCGTAACTGTCCATTAGCTTTCTTTGTGCTGTCTTGGAAGTCTTTAGTATTTTTGCGAGCGCGATGCATTCCTTGATCGAAATCACTAGAATCCATCTTCGCTTTGAGAATCATGTTTGCGCCAAAATCAGCCATGTTTTTCCTTTATCTTCTGTTCTTTAAGACGTAAGTAAGCAAACCAATGAGTAAACTCATTTGCAGTCATAGCTAATATTGTCGAGAGTGGCTGACCAAGGTGTTCTGCCAATTGATACATAAAGTACAATTCATTTGGCTCACCTTGATCATTTGTTAGTTTTTTTCAGCATCCTCTGCGTCTAATGTATCTAGCACAAAGTTAGCAACTCTACTCAGCACTTCAGGGTCAACGTGCTTTTTCAGCTTAACCTTGTCACCGATATCAAAAACCGACTCGCCATTTTCGTCTGTTACACCATATATTAGCGCATACACTAAGTAGTCAGAATTATTGCCTTCCGATCTGGCAAACCACTTAGCTTTATCATCTAACGACAGGTTCTTTGAGTAGAGAGTAGTATCCCACTCTTCTACCCGAAGAGTCCTGATTTCTTTATTACTAAAGTGCGAAACCGCACTATCAATAAGTTTTCCCACGGTTTATCCCCTTATGTATATTAAGCTACTGTTTCTTGCGTAATGTGACCTTGACCAACTACTGAAAAAGATGTCTCAACTATACCGTCTACAGAAACTGATCTTGATACGTTAGTAATAAGCGCATCACCTTGCCAGTATAATTTAGCTGATGTGTTGCCAGCAGGATATAGGTTAAGCGCAACTTCTGCACCAGGTGCTAAAGCTACTTGCGCGGTATCAGTGTCATCTGAAAAAGCAGTAATGCTTGCTGTCCAAGATTTGTTTGTTACTTTATTAGTAGTCCATCCAAGATCATCAGTGTCAGTAGGATTCATTACTGTACCCTCTGTAGTGTTTGCAGTGATCTCTAATGAAAACTCTTTTACTTCGGCTACAGCATTCGATGAAACGTAAACTGCGCCAGCATTTCCAGCATATGTTGCCATTTTAATTACCTCTGCTCTATGAGCATTATTTTAACAAAGGCGCAATCGCCATTAAATTTTAACATCAGGATTGTTTTCGCGCACCTGATATCTTACTTCAACAGATAACTTGCAAACAGCTAAAGGCTGATCTCCGTCACCGCTAAAATCTGATTCAAAAGACAGTATTCTTGTATCGATTGCATTACCGCCTCTTGTTATATCTGCAGATAAAGCCTCTTCAATTTCTAGGCATATCTGATCTAATTTATCATCGTAATTCTGTGTACCCTTGACGTATATTTCTACCTCAAAAGAACTAACTCGTTCTTGCAGCCGCGGGATACTCATAGAGCCATAAGCAACTTCTTCTGACTTATTGTAAATCAGTATTCCCGGTAATGTTTCATTACGCATGGGATAGATTCGCGTCTGAAATACATTATTTCTAGTTGTAGCTAATCCTTTTAAAGTTGCTGTTAAATCATCCCTAATTGTTTTACGCTGATGAGCCATTACTCAACCTCTAAAGCTAGTTCAGTTATACCTGTACCGTCTTCCATTATAACGCGAACAATATAAATAGTATTTCTGACATTAAATGCATCTCCCTCTACTATGTTAGAAATATCTTGCGTTCTAACTGTTAGTCTTGGAGAAACCATTTGCACTTGCATAGTACCACCTGCATCAACAGCTTCATAAGCGTTATCAAATATAGCTTTGATTGATGTACTCACACCTAACTCTGGCATAAAAGTAACGCTCTCGCCAAAGTCTGCTATCAATATTTCTCTATCACTTGCTGTCTCTACTGGCATTATTTCTTAGCCTTTGCTCGTCTCTTTGGCTTTGGCTTATCTTCAGTTAAGCCAATGCTTCTGTCTTCTACTTTTTGTGGCTCTGAATATGGTAAAATTCTACCAATAGCCATCAACTCTTTAGCTAATTGTCCGTCTAATTCAATAACATCAGACAGCTTATATGCTACGCCTCTGATTAAACACGCTTTTATTATTTCATATTTCATCATTATCTCCTTTAGTAAAAGCTACTATGGGATAGCCACGGAATAGCCTTTAGTAAAGGAGGGGGCGAACCCCCTCACAGTGTTACTTATTGTCCAACTGCAAACGACTGAGCATGACGTACAGCGCAATCTACAGACTGCATCGCAACAACGCGAACAGTACCAGTAGTAGAAGCAGTGTATGGGTCAACTACGATGTCTAGTCCACCAAACATACCGATTAGTAAGTCGCTAAAGTTACCAAAGTAGGAGTGATTAGCAGAAGCCTGAGCAGAAACAATAGCATTGTAGCCATTGATTTGACCATTCTCTAATACAAAACCACTCTGATTGGCTGCTCTTGCAGTGCCTTTCAAAGCACCAGCTAAAGCAGGAGTAAGGATGTATGAAAGGTTGCCAAGTAGAGCGTTATCTTGTGAAACCTCAGTTTCCATTTCAATCATCTCTACGAAAGTTGGCGCACCAGCAGAACCAAAGCTAACTGAACCAATACCAGTTGTATTCTCAATACCAGTTGGCTGACCTGAAGAACCTGTACCCTCTAGACCAGCTTTATCAATAGCAATTGCCATTGCTTTAGTAAGGTCATCACGGATTAGGCTTTCAACGTCTAAGCTAGATTGGATCAAAAGCTGACGAGTAACGTCTGTGAATGCACCTAAAGTTTTAGGCGTAAGACTTACGTTACCAATAGTCATTTCTGATTCAGTAGCAGCACCGCCCTCGGCAGAAATCCAAGCAGCAGACGCAGCAGCAGTCTTCTTAGGAATCTTAACGTCACCGCTTAGACCACCAAGCATAGTTGCACCAGCAGCCATTACAGATGAAGCGTTTCGTAGAGAATCAATAAAATCACCGCCACGATAATCTTCGCCAATTGAATCGCCAAAGTTTGAAATTACTTCTGGATCTGCACCATCTGAAGCAGTACCAAGATCACGCTTGTTCCAAGTGCGTAGAACGTCAGCAGGAAGCATAATGCCCTGTGCAGTTTTACCATATGCGTCAGCAGCAGCGCGTGAGCATTCAAATTCAAATGCAGCAGCTTCTTGCGCTCTACGATCAGTAGGGTTAGCTAGAGCGTGGATAGCTTTCATCATGCTAAAACGCTTAGTTTCTGCTTTGCTCATGCCGATGTCTTGGCTTTCTAAAGCATTAGTAGAGCCGATAGACTCCAATAGTTCACCACGGAACGAATCAATTGACTGACCGTTAGCGATAGCATCGCGAGCCATGTCTGATTTGTTGTGTCGTGCGCCTAACTCAACGATTTGAGCGGCATTCTTTTGTGCGGCTTGCTGGGCTTCAGCTTTTACCGCTTCGATATTAACTTCTGACATAATATTTCTCTCTTTTAGGGAAGTTTTAATTACG
>VMHT01113937.1_pt1 | contig 19591 bp, 22 predicted proteins | sample 4693611 | NCBI WGS metagenome assembly VMHT01 (sample SAMN12280063, study PRJNA550983) | marine metagenome | isolation source: seawater sampled from same location over 5 years 0.02-0.2 micron viral filtrate | place: USA: collected off the coast of southern California halfway between the port... ...
AAATCATTATATTTTTCATATTTTAGGTGTGGTATGGTCTTATGGGAGGTTAAATCCACACTAATCCAAGCCAGAGAATCAACTTCTATACCAATCTCAAATATAGAGGCAAGCCTTCACGTGGACACGTCAACACATGAGGCAAGCCTGCCAAGCGTCCTAAAGCGTCCAAGCAACCGAGTTCAATCCAAACCGTGAGCGAACGGCACAAACGGCTCTCCCTCATCCTCTCCCTCATCCTCTCCCTCACTCTCCACCTTCATCTCAGCCATTGCTTCTGCCATGGCTTCATCATGCGACTCCCTTTTGGCGTTATTAATGTGATGTCCGCAATACCACTTGCCGTTATACTCATACTTAGCCTGATAGGTGCACTCATCACCTCTCTTCTTGGACAGCCTCTTATCATTGGTGACGATGAAATAAGCGCACGTCTTTGCCTGAGCCTTAGCCTTCTCCCATTTTGCCTTTGCCTCAGCCTTAGCCGCTGCCTTCTCCTTTGCAGCCTTTGCCTCTGCTACCTTCGCCGCAGCCTTCTCCTTTGCAGCCTTTGCCTCTGCTACCTTCGCCGCAGCCTTCTCCTTTGCAGCCTCAACCCTCACCACCGCCTTAGCCGCTGCCTCAGCCTTACGCGCCGCCACTTCAGCGCTGTTGTCCCTCAAGTTGCGGAGATGCCTGCCGCAATACTTCTTACCCTCATACTCACCAATCGCCGTGCAACCACACACCTCACCCACTCTCGCCCTTGCCTTACCACTGCTGCTACCCGTGATGATAGCGACGCATGTGCCGCTCTCTTTCTGCTTCTCCTTCTGCTTCTTCATGTAATCGCTCGGCTCTCCATCCCCTCCACCACGCAGCCTCAGTCCCTGAAAATGTAATAGTAGTAAGCACTATTTAGGTAGTAAGGTTAGAGTCAGGCATTACTTACTTTACTGACGCTTGACGCGTTTGCGGCTTGAAGAAGAAGCCAATGCTTTGTCCACCTTTGCTGCAACCCTGTCTTCTAATTTGCCCCTCTTTGCCTTCATCTTGTTCAGCATGGCAGTATCCAGCGCTGCTTCAACACTCGATGCTTTACACTCTAAATTTGCTAACTCAGCGGGCAGATCTACCTTGCGACGGACTTCCATCGAGACCACCATGTTGAAGTGCTTGAGTTCCTTCGAAGTTAAGTTGTTCATCTGGGTGAGGAGAGTATTTAGCTTATTTACCTCCTCGTTGTTCAGGTCCATGTTACGCAGCATCTCCCTCAAGACCTTCTTCCCTGTTTTATCAAGTCCCGCTTTGCACAAAGCGATATCCGCCTTGACGTCGACCAGCATCTTCTCGAGTTCGACCTGGGACTTCTTCTTGAGCATCTCCTCCTCATAGTCCTGTTTTTCTTCCTCCTCCTCCTCCTGCTCCTCCTCGATGGACTCTTGACTCAGCGGGATGATGGACAATTCCCGCTGGTTGGAAGGAACTTCTTCTTCGGCCTCTTCATGTGGATCGCCACCTGCTCCAGTATCCTCAGCACCTGCAGCAGCATCATGATTATGAGCTTCGTAGCTACTTAAAGGTTTGAATTCGATGTGCATACCTGAAAGCAGGCTGTTGTTAGCCTTGCCCGCTTCAATCTCTGCATCTAAAATGCTTGCACGTGCAGCAAGCTGCGAGTTGGTCAGGTTCGAGAGGTCATCAGTGAGTCCACTTGAACTCATCTGCTTGGACTTAGACCTCGTAAGACGCGGAATGTCCTCCGGAATGTCCACCTCCTCGTCGAAGTCCATGAGGTCTTGGGACGTCGCCATTTGTTCGTTTTTTTCACGTATGATTTGTTTTTAGCAATATTTTCATGCTTCGAAAAAAGTGTTTTTCAGATCAAGCGCAGCTTTCCTCCTTCAGGGTTTCTAAAAAAACTTTTTGTTGAACAGCAAAAAAACTTTTTGTTTTTTGAAGTCAGGGTTTTTTTATTTTATTGGCTAGCATTTATCACCACACTCACACGACCTCGAGAGTCACTTTGGTTCATCCAAATTCAACGTTTATGTGTGTTTTCCGGCTTGTCCACACACCCATTTTTTTGTCTGTTTTTATATTATATGCGATTGCTCGAATTATTCAGTGGAACTCATAGTGTAGGGAAGGTTGCCGTCACTATGGGATATGAAGTCACTAGTTTAGACCTTTCAGATGCTGATATAAACATAGACATAATGAATTGGGACTACAAATCATACCCCGTAGGTTACTTTGAATGTATTTGGGCTTCACCTCCCTGCCAGTATTTTAGTCATATAAGAGCCTCTAATATTGGACGGCATGGAATCACGAGAGAAAGCATAGAAAATGATATAATTGAGAAAGGTTTGCCAATTCTACGCAAAACCGAAGAGATTATTGAGTATTTTCAACCCAAAACATACTATATAGAAAACCCGCACACAGGTAGGATGAAGGAGTATATTGACAGACCATATTATGTTGTAGATTATTGCAGGTATGGATTTCAATGTAGAAAGCGAACAGCAATATGGACAAATATCAAGGGTTTCAAACCTAAACTCTGTAACAAGGAATGTGGTAGTTTTTTCAATAACAGGCATCTGCGGGCAGCTACAGGTGGCACAACCAAACAAAAAGGTCAGGGGTCAGGCAGTGACAAACATTTGAGGTATATGATTCCTAGCTTGTTGGTTCAAGAGCTTTTAAATTCTTATAGTAACTAATATTATAATGAACTGAATGTAATAATATTAGAGAACGTTGGTTTTTTATAATTGACCAGCTTAGCATCATAAAACCTATATAAATCATTTTTATATTCCTTAACTTTAGAATAGTCATCTGCAAATACTCTTTTAACACAACAAAAGCTCCAATCTCCTTTTAAAATATTATCTAATTCCTCATGTATATAACCTCTTGAATAGCGTGAATATAGTATACCTACTCTAATTCTTACATCAGCCATTCGGGTCACATCTATATAATAATTTCTGCAATCATTATTGTCTGTTATTTTAATGAATGACAATCTCATATAATATAACTAAATATATTTTACAATCCTGCTTTGGCTAATTTTGCTTTTAAATCTTCAATTTCTTTTATAAGTATTTTAGTTGCTTGTAAATGATACATAGATAAACTATTATAATCTAAATGATAAGGATTTGTTTCATCACCTGGATCAACGGCAAATTTTAAGTTTTGAATTTGATTAACTTCTTGAGCAATTAACCCTGCTTCAATTTCAAATTCTATGCCTGATAAGTCTCCATTATATGATGCATCTAACATTACTTTTGTTTTTTTATATAATTTAGGTTGCAATTGCTTTACTATATCTATACAATCAAAATTTGATAAATCTATCTCGTGATGTTTTAATCTATCATCACTAGTAATTACGACTGCAGCCAAAGATGCATAATATGTTGTTTTTAAACTATAATTACGAACTCCAAGTTGTGGAGTAGTCCAAACAACATCTTGAACACCAAAATTATTAGTATAAGAATAATTTATTACTTTTTCTATTGAATTTTGCTGCACAAAACCTGTTAAAATTAAATGACCATTATTCTCTGTATTGTAAGTTATTTCTCCGGTGCTGTCATTATATAGTAAAAATCTATTATTTGCAAGATTACGAACAGGTTTTACAGTAAAACTTGAATTTGCTGGTGCAGTTAAAGTAGTCCCTGTTCCATTCAACACAACTACATTTGAATAGACTGGGTTTGCTAACTCCCCTAATGAAACTCTTTGACCATATAAAACACTGTTTATAGCTGAATTTCGGACAGGATTAGTGGAATTTTGAATATATTGGTCAACTGTAATACTCGGGATTAGACTTAATGCTAAATTTATAGTTTGTATTTCATTGTAAACAGCATTATTTGCTATAGGGTTAAAAGAATTTTGAGTTAAAGCAGTATCTACACTTGGTATAGCATTGAGTGTATTTTGTATTTGAGTATAAACAGCTCCGCCTGCTACAGCATTATTACTATTTTGAATTACATTAGAATCAATAGTTATGTTACTATTACTATTACTATTACTAACACTTCTTGTATAATCACTATAAGGAGCATCTCCCATATTGTATATATATATATATATATATAATATTAAGTTAATAAACCACTATTTAGATTATAAAGTTTTTTTATCCATATAACATCTTGAGCTTTATATATAGTATGAAATTCTTTGTCTGAATTATGGTCTGTTACAAAAAATGACAAAGCATAAGTGTTTATTGATGGTAAAGTGGATACTAATGTAACAGTAACATTTTGATTTTGAATAATTTGTGGTTGTGCAATATAATTATTCACTGTATATAATCCATTTGCTAAAAAAAGTGTGAAACCTTGATTCACTGAACCATTTGTATAAAATACCATATTGGTAAAAGTATTGCAATAATCATAATAGTGTTCAGTTGATGGGTTATTATTTATAGTTCCTATTACTAAATGAGGTAACCCACTAATAAAAACTACACAATTTTCATAAAATCCCAAACTTTCCCAATCAGTAATAATAATGTTACCATTGTTGTCTAAATTGAATAACATAAATCTATGAGAACCATGAAAAGCTGCAATTGTGTTAAAAGTTACTGAAATATTTGATAAACTAGGTGGCTGTATTAATCTAAATGTTTTATCTTGTATATTCATTATATATATTAAAAGGTATTATTTATTATTGTATGATACACTTCTTGATTATTAATCAGTAATTTAACCCTTATATAATTATTAAATTGATTACTTGATGTATGGTTATTTATAAATATAAATTCATTTGATTGTATGTTTAAATTATTATTTGTGGTCATATTAATTCTTGTTAAATCAAATTCAGGAATTTCAACTATTGGTGTATAATCACTATATGGGCTAGGCATTTATATATAATGATATTAAAGTTCTCCGTTATAAGTATTGTTTTTATATTTTAAATTAACACATAATTTATTACTGCTATTTACTACAAATCTAATTTCATCATTTTCAAAAGCAATTGTGTCATTGTTCTGTTTACCTACTATAAAATGATTTTGCAATTTTTCTATATCTATATCTCTTATTTCAGTTTTATCACTATATGGTATAGGCATTATATATATATATATGTATATATGTTTTTATTTTGGTAATCCTAATTTGCTCTTTTTATGAATAACTAAATTATCCGCTGGTATTAATAGGTTATGATTATTTTTAGGTTTGGGAAAAATGCTACTCTCATTTCTTGAAACTCCTTGTAATGAGTTATATGCAAAATTCTTTCCTAAAGTTTTTGGATTTCTTAATACTTTTACACGTAATTCATTTCTACACATAATCATTTGTCTATGAGAGGTTTGGGCGGTTAAATCATTTAACATAGGTGGAATTGCCTGTTGAATACCATCTTGATAACCTAATAATGGATTTCTAGATTTTAATATTTCATTTCCTGAATGGCGAGGAGGAATTAAATCAAATGGCGTAGGCTCGCTTCTACCATCTAATCCTTGTATTTTTGGAGGAATCATAATATATTATACATATATTATTATTATGATTTATGAAATTAGGCTAAAACCTCAGCCTGTAGTCCGCGTCCTAATCTTAATGTGCTATCGCATTCTACAAAAACATTAATGTGTTTTGCACCAGAGAGCCCTGTCATATTATAGAACATATTAGCGGTGATACCGCGAGAATCAATACCACTTAGAACATTCATCTGTTCTGAGCCTTCCATGTTAAGTCTAACACAATAGACAGAGTAGTTATCTTTCATTGTGGCTAAACCAACATTAGTTTTCGGTTTAGGGAATACGGAATTTTTAGTGATTTGCAACATATCTTCCTGCGACGCCTGCCACTGAGGTATCTGTGAACCATTAATGGTAAGCCAGTGAGATGTTTCAGTTGTGTGGTTTGCTGCTGGAGAAGCAAAGTTAAACCATTTTGAGGTGTATTTTTCTTTATTATAGTCTAAAATATTATTAAATATACCTGATGTTCCACTGGTATCTGTTTTTTGGTAGCCAGTAATAGATACTGCACCAGCAGCTTCGGCAAAGGAAGGATCTCGGTGGACGATCCAAATTCTTGAAATTGACTGGCTAGCTACAGAGAATTTCATATTGCTTTGTGTGTGGTCTTGGAAACCAAGATAGTTTTTGAAAGGAATTTCAACATATTCAGCACCCGGTCTGCTCATCATTTCATTAACCATAGCTTCATAAGTTCCATCAGAAATACCAATACATTCAACAGTTGCATAAATGTCTGTTAACTGGTATTTGGGGGCAGCTGTAGCAGGGTTAGCTATAAATTTTGCAAATGTAGAACCTGAAGCATCAATGCAAACATTATTATTTGCTAATGTAATATGAACTACCATGTCAGCCATTAAACCTAAATCAAGGATTTTTGGAGAGCATGAACCTATGAATCCCTGCCAATCATTTACACAATATTTTTGAGCTTCTTCTTTACCATTAGTATCAATTCCACTAACATCAGTTCGATGTAAGCATCGATCTCGCACAACTTCAGCATGACCTAAAACAGTATCACAAGAATAAGCATCACCATAAACCGCTTTTTTTGCCATAGCTAACACATTATAAAAGTTACTGCCAGCTGCGATTTGTAATCCTCCAACAGTAATTTCAACTCGTTCAATTAATGAACCTAAACCAATACCAGGGGGTAAACGAGTTGCATTACCTGAAGCCCCGCCTCCAATTATTGCAGCTTTGAAATTAAATGCAAAGGATCTCATATTTACTAAAGAATTTTGGGGAAGAGATATTCTTATTGTCTGACCAGCAGTTGCCGAATCAGATCCGTTGGGTTGGAGTTTGAAGGTATTAGTTGTAAAGCCAGAGAGACGTGAAAGAGTGTATTGTAACTGTGGACTATAGCTAGTCATTATATATATATATAAGATTATATATTTATATATAAAAATTCAAATTTAGCGAATATGCCCGTCGTAATCTATTTGAGGATTGCTAAAGCGAGGGGGGACATTTCTCGGTGGGTCTTTAGTAAATCTTTTTTCGGGGTCAAATTTTTGAATAATCTCACATTTTATCACCATCGTAAAATTAAGATTTCCTAAAGTGTTTTGGTTCTTACTGTATGTGTTATATACTAAAGATTTATTATTCTTTGTTGTCAATCTAAATCTTAGGAAATTTAAATGATTTACATTTGTTGCTAAATCAATATAATATTCTCTCTCGCCATGTGTATCCCAATGAATAAATTCGTTTTGTATTGGGAAACGAGCAAAGATGTCAGACTGATGAGCATCACATACCTTACTTTGAGAACCGCCTTGATGTTTTCTTTCATCTAAAGATGTAGTTTGTAAATTGGTGGATAACAAATTACTTCTTAAATAAACAAATGTTTCACTGTATTTTTGCATAGGATATAAGCATTGCACTTTGATTGTATCAGCATCAACTACTGTTAATTCAACACTAGAAGGACTTGTAGTATCGACTGAACTATATTTACTTTTTATTCTGTTTCCTCCAATTATACAATATATATCACTAATAACATCATCATCATATTTATCATAAAACTGAATTTTTGGTAAAGTATTAGCGTTTAAACCATGATTAGTCTTTGTTAAATGAAATGATAAAACTTTATTTCCAGCAGAAGAAGCTACTAAACTATCTCCATCTAAAACTCCTGGTTGTCCATCAGGTGCATTTCCTGTTATGGTTCCTACTGTCCACCCTCCTCCGCTAGTTATAGCATTAAGTCCTGCTAATACTTTATTAGCAAAATCTTGACCTAAAGTATTAAAATACTCGTGATTTGTTAGATTTAATTCTTGCTCACTTGTAGTTGTCGAAGTTGTCCCACTTCTAACAATAAATCTATTGTTATGAGCATTTATATTGGTGAAATTTTTAAACATGCTGAAGTTAGTTAATGTAAGTCTAATGAATTGACCTTTCGTAGCATCTATATGAACATCATTTAAATGAATTTCATAATCATCTCCTTTTGAGGTCACTAAATCATGAGCCATATCGGTATCACAAAATATATTAAAGCTTTTAACTATAGTTTCACTCATTTAGTATAATATAAGATTATATTATTTATACTAAACATCAATCAATAGTTATTGTGTTATAAACTCCTGGTTTTGGTCTATCGGTCCTTTTTTTATCCCATTCTTTATTTTTTATAATTTCATTCATTCTCTCTTCACCTAAATTATTAGTAACATCCCAAGCCATAGCAACCATAAAATAATCTAAAGTTGGAAAGTCTTTGAGGGCTGCTTTTATTTCTAATTCTCTTTTTGCTAAAGTAAGCTCATCATAACCATATGGATTAGGAGCTTTATATCTTGGTAAATCTTCTATAGGAATTCCTGACAAATCTAAATTATCCAAATCTATATTTTCCATTTATATATATTATAAATATTATATATTTGTATAGTTTTCTTAATCTACTAACATTTCTTCTATTGTAAACGATCTTAATGCTTCTGCCGCTTCTTCTGCTTCTGCCGCTTCTTCTTGTTCTTTATATGCCACATGATTAGCTAATTTTCTATTTGTAATTTTTTCTGTTATACCATACATTTGTTTATACTGTTTTTTTTGCCTCTGGTTTTCAAACAATTTTTCAAGTTCATCCTGTCTTACTTCAAATTCAGTAAGTCCTTCATAATCTTCTTCACCTTCTTCTTCTCCAGCTAGATCTTCTTCTAATTCTGGCATAGTTTCTTCACCTTCTTCTTCATCTTCACTTTCTTTTAAACTTGCCTCAGCTTGTAATTTTAGAAGTGCATCCAGTGCATCAGGTGTTTCTAGTGCTAAAACTTCCTTGTGCTTTCCTAAAGCTTTCTGTATTGTTCTAGCGGCATCCTCTTGTATTTTTATTTGTGCTAATAGTTCTGGAGTTGGTGATAGTTTCCTCTTTAATTTTAATTTAGTAACGAATTGTGTAATTATTTCTAATCTATGTTTCATTTGTAAAGCTTGTTTTTCTTTTAAAATAATTGATTCTGCAATTTCATTATGCCTTTTATAACTACCCATAGTATTTAGAAAATTATCCATCATTGTTTCTTTTTCCTGATTATTAAGACCAATATTATTAAACATATAATCCACACGTTGAGGTCTAAATATTTGAGTATTACTTACAGGACCTAAATCAGCTTTTCCTAATGGAATTGATTGCATTTCGGGGCAATTTGCTAATACACTCTCATCCATACTTAATCGACTTGTTTTAACACGAGGCATTATATATATCATATAATATTTATTTTTTACAATTACAAGGTAATTCATCAAACACAATTGCTTCATTAAGATTCTTTCTAAAGGTCTTGCAGGGTGTTCTGGGGTTAAAATCTATAGTCAAATTACTATACTTTTCTGCCGTAGAATATTCATAAGCTTTATCAAATAATTCAACATCAATTACAGAACCTAGTTCTTCTTTAATTACATCAAGCTGTTTTTGTTGTTTATTCTTAAATAGTGTTAATAGTGAGAGATTCTCTCTAAGCAATCTTGCCGGACCATTTTGCATTCTATAACTTTGAGATAAGATGATGACAGCTAAACCACAAGCACTTCTTCCATTGTATTCTTCTTTAAGTGGTGCTATATGTCTATTTAGACTTGCTATGCGATTTAAGCCACTTGATTGTAATATGGCTGGACTACCAATTACATCATCTAAAATAAGTAATGATTTTACAGGTTCTTTATATTTATATGTAGGTTTTTCCATGTGACCTTCTTCATAGTAATATAATAATTCTTCATCACTAAATTGTTTTAATGACCTTTTTTTCAATTCAATCTTAAACTCTTTATAGCGTTTCATTTTCTCTAGGTATTCCTCCCATTCATCTCTATCTTGTTCTACCCTGCTTATAACTTGATTGATGCTATCTTTTGTAGGATCATATACATCTTCTTCTTCATTAATATATTTACCAAAATATGACCTATTAGATGCAAAACTTGGTGTAATCATATAGATTTTATCAAATGTTTTATCTTTTTTAGCTTGAGCTAAAAACTTAGATGCTAAATAAGACTTGCCTGAATTTCTAACTGCAGAAATATACCATAAACATGGTTGACGAAAAGCATCAAGTGGTGTGTCATATTCGTTACTTACACCACGCTCTGGATCTTTGTCATATATATTTAGCTTCTTAACTTTCATATTAAATTATGTATATATTATATTTGCTTTATATAAAATGAGTAGAGAGAATGATGGGAGCTTAACTACTTTTATAGAAGTAAATGGAGCATTTTTATTAACTACATTTGGTATGCTTTCCGCTTGTGTTTCTGGTATGACTTTATATTTTTTAAAATCTAGATGCACTAAAATAGATTGTTTTTGTATAAAATGTGAGAGAGAGCCACTATCAGAACAAAATTTATCCGAAATAAATTTAAGCACTGATAACGTTTAACTACCTTTAATATCCCCATCTTGTTCATTATCTTGTGAAGGTAGCGTTGGCAATGGCAATAAATTCGGATGTGGGTCAGGTGGAGGTCTAGTGTGTTCTTTTGCTTCAGGAGGAGGTGGTAATGATGACCATGTTGCATCTTCATTTACATCATCATTTTCTGGTGGTAAATAACCATATTCAGCAAAAAAATTGGCTCTGGCATCAGTATTTTCTTCTCCCAAATATTCACCACTATGTCTATCTAAAAATTGAACTTCTTCATCGTATTCACCTTTTAACATGTAATTAGTTGAACCATCCAAAAATGTAGTCGTAGCATGTTCAGGCACTTTTAATAAATTAATTGGTAATTTTTTTGTTAGAGAACCTTCTAAAATCATAGAATCTATTCTATTTTCTAATTTATTATTATATTCTAAATAAATTGGATTTGTTGTTACATTATCATCATTTATATGATTTTGTATTGCTTCATTAAATTCTTTTAATAATTTTAAAATTTGTTCATCCCGACCAATTATCATGTCATCATTATAATAAGCACTTGGCGTTAGAGCAAACATATTTCTTTCTTCATGTTTAGTTGCTATATCAACACCTGCACTTACAACACCAATTCCTGCTCCTAATAATGCACCCCACCAACCGCCACGAGAACCTCTAAATGCTGTTGATGCTGTTCTACCAGCAATAAAAGATATAGTTTCTCCAATACCGACTCGTTCCACACCTTGAGCAATCGCATTTCTCACTGCAGCACTAATTACACCTTGTCCATATTTATGCTCTACATAATTAATTGCAACACTAGCAGCATATTCTGAACCTCCTTGAACACCACCGCTTGTTCCACCAGCTAATAATTCTGCTGTATTTTCATCAACTCCATTTTCTACCAAAGATTGAAAGGCTTGCTGACCTATATGTGTTGATAATGGTGTTGTTATAGCACCAGCCAAAGCTGCTGTTCCCAAACTAACAGGTCTTCCACCTATAGTTGTTCCCATTCCTAAGCCTCTTGTAGCTGCCTCAGATAAAGCTGATGATGTTCCACCTTGTAATGCATTTGTCAGCACAGGGTCAATTTGTATATTAGTTTTATCTTTTAATGTATTAAGAAATTCATTTGCTAACATATCAGCACCTACTCCAATAGCAATTTGACCTGAACCTTGAACAGCTATATTTCTGATATTTTGAGATGAAGTTCTGGTTGTATTTGATGAAACAGGTTTATTATTTTCATTAATCCAATTATCTAAACTATGTGACCCTAATGGTGTTTCATTTCCAGTCAGAGGGCTATAACTATTTACCTTTATTTCACTGCTGATATTATTAGCAAAACCATGTTTTATTTCATCCATTCCTTTTTTAGCACCTGATTGTATTCCTTCTTTAAGCCCTGTTTGTAATGAACTATGAACTGCATCTTTTATAATACCCTTTACCCTATCTACCTTAATCAATCCTAAATCACGCTTTAATTTATAACTTAATAAACCATATGAAGCTATATCGTGTGTTGTTCTGTGAATTGTTGCTTTTGTTCCATTTGATTCAATTTTTGCCAATATATCATGATTTTTAAAAAAGATTTCAGGATTGAATACTGTAACTGGAATGTTTTCTTTTGCCGATGTTCTTAGGGCTTGAAAGCCTCCGTAACTATGACCCACTACATGTGTTATATTATGACCTTTATTTTTAACCATTTCTATGTGATTGTCATTTCTTTTCATGTGAGGATGCTTTGAAGACAAAAATCCTACAGCTTTAAATGGGGTTGCAAAACTTCCTAAATCTTTGGCGAAATTCATAGTGTTAAAAGTCCAGTCTGCTTTTGTTGCACTACCTCTATAAGCAATTGTGGTTTCGTTAGTGTTAGTATCAACTATAGTTAGAATATCTTTATTACTAGTTTCAGCATCAATTTTAAATCTATCAGTCCCTGTATGCTTATTTATATAATTTTGTGCTGCTTTTAAATCACTTTTAAGAGCATGATATGTTGCCTCACTAAAGATTGCTGCATTTTTAGTTTCTACATCTACAGATTTTGTATTAGGAGTGAATTCTTTGTTTATATTTTTTATGATACCTTTTCCACCATCAAAATTAATTTCAGTATCATCATTACCCTCATCCACTAGGCTGCTCTTATCTTTGGGTAATATATGACCTAACCCATATAAAGACATGTTGGAAGGTGTATCAATTTGATTAGTTTCGGATTGATCTAATTCGTCAGTGACAGGTAGTTGAACTTTATCAGGCAACGACTTGGTAACAGGTGGTTTATAATTAGGTCTATTTTGAATAACACCTTTTGGATTCCTTGTTTGAGGTGTAAAATCTTTTACTTTTGGTTCATATTTACACCCTGCAATACTATTCTCTCTAAATGTTTTATTTTCATTACATTTTTGTGATTCAAAACGATAATAATTAGGCATTTATATAAACATTACATTATAATTTGAATAGTGTAATATTTAATAAAAACTATTGTATCTGGGAGCATAACCAAATATATGTCTTTGCGGAGGTGCTTCTATATTTTGAGGTCTTTGTTCAACATCAGTTGTTGGTGCATTTTTAGGTTTGTTTTTCTTTTTTGGAATGTAAATTACTTGCGTTTCACTATCGCTATCAGAGTCTGAGTCATGCATTACAACTACTTTCTTCTTTGATTTCTTAGGCTTTCTAATAACTTCAACCTGCTCCTCTAAAGATTTTTGTTTGGGAGGGGAGACCGCCCCTCGCTCGGGTAAGGGAGTTGGCTTCTCGTCTAAATCTATGTGGCTGTTTTTGACTTTCTCCTCCAACTTGGCTAGTCGTTTTGCCTTCTCTTTTTCCCTTAGCTCCGCTTCTAGTTTGTCCTTTTCTGCTCTTGCTGCTTTTTTAACTTGAGCCGCTTTCTCTCTGGCTAGCTTTAGCTTCTCAAGTTGTAACTCGGACATGACCTTCTTGGGTTTGGTTTTGGGTTCGGATGGTGGTAGTTCTTCAGCTAGAATCTCTAAATCTTCGGTCTCCGACATCTATAGATATTGTAGAGAAAAAAATCTATAACATCTATACAATACTTTTAGACATAAGCTGAAAAATACTTAAAAAAATATCTTATGTATATATATAGCAATGGAGCATAATACCAAAATGAGAACATTCACTAATTACCGCAAAGATTTCACACCTGAAGAAAGAATTAAATACAATGAGTATGTCAAACAAAGAATGAGAATATATCATGCAAGTGACAAAGCAAAAGCTAATCGTCAAGCATACTACCAACTGAGAAAGAAAAGAAATCAAGAGCAACAAAGTGACGTTTGTGTTAAGTGACGTTTGTGTTAAGTGACCGCCGTCGGGCTTTTATTTTATTTTATTTTTTATTTAGGAAAAATTGATTTACTTATGTTATGTTTTAAAAAAAGGACTTAAATAAAAAATGTTATGTATATATATATATACTAAAATGTCAAGTGGAAAACTCACATTAAGGCAAATTTACAAAGATTTCAAATTAAGATATGATGTTAGAGAAGCCAGAAAATTTCTTGAGCTGAACAAATCCACACCAAAAACAGAGGTAAACAAGGTTCTTCGAAACTATTATCATTCTATCATAGAAGACACTCACCAACCAATTTACACATACACATTGACTGGGAAAAGATATAAATTTGGAACATCACAAGGGGAAAAAACTCAAATCACTCCTGTATCCTTTACCTTTCAAAGCAAGACAGAATATAAGATTTATCCCATGAACATTGTTCTACAGGACAAAACAGACAATAAGCAAATTAACGCGCTAAAAGACAAATTCTTCAATAACGGCTTTCCAACCTTTTTTGGAGGTGATATACCAGAAATATTCGAAGCATTTCTTATACCTTTTATAAAAGCAAATACAGCTGGTCCTGCGCATTATTTTAATTTTACAATTGAAAAAGTATCCAAAAGAAAACTACCAAAGACAAAAAAACAATTGAAAGACATGCCTTTATATTATTGTTCTGTAAATGTTCCTCAAAGACAATTCAATGGGTTCAAAGATAGTGGGAATATGATGTGCGTTCCCGAAACAATTCTTCATCATTTGAAAATGAAGGGAAGAAATAAAAAACTCAAGCTCGATGATGTAATTAAACAATTGGAAATTCCATATGAAGCAACAGAAGAAGGTTCTAATGATATTGAAGAAGAGAATTTATACAAAGTAATTTGCGAAAGATGTGGAAAATACATAGGAAAATGTTTCTTTGAAAAAAAGGTGACCTGCTTAAACTGTCAAAATAATAGTGGTATTGATGTTGAAAAGGAAGAAGGAGATTATGCTAAAAAAGATGATATACACCATTTTGCTGGTAATGTATCAAAGGACAACGAGTGGTATGTATATGATGAGGAAGAAGGAGAAGTAGAAGATCCTGATGAAGAAGGAGAAGTAGAAGATCCTGATGAAGAATATGGAAAAAGAGGATACACACCAGATGATATTGTGAGAGTTTTAAAGCACTACAAATGTAAAGCAAGGTTGGTTGACATAAATGAAAACATGTTTCTGTGTAATTCTGTCACAACAGAAGAAGCTGACAAACACTTGCTTTCATTCTGTGGCATGGTATATGACAATCATTTATATTATTGTAACGAGCAATCATTTGTAAAATCTCTAAGTGAAAAGACCAAAGCAAAGGACACAAGCAAATGTTTTCAAAGTAACGTCTATGAAAAAGATGTAAAATACAAAGACGAGAAAACATATGAAATTGTGGAAGCGGTGGACCTGCTTGATTATTACAGACAAAATTTCAAAAATGACAATACCATTAGAGTGATCAAAACTGAAAATGGACGTATCACTAGCATCTTATACGATGATGACGTTATAGTGTGTGCGAACCCAGAAAAGTCAATCATGAAAAAAATTATGGGCAATGATTTTAAAAATGAAAACACGAATATATTGGCTGAAAAAGAATTTAAAGAGTTTTTTCCAAGCCATAAACCAAGTGCTTTCACCAAAGAAGTGTTTGATCAACTTCACAAACATGGCAATATAGTTGAATGCTTCAATGAACCTAAAGAAGAGTTTCAACATGAATATGATATTAATAAATGCCGAACTGATTGTTGGATGAACAACAAATTAGGTCCTTATGAAGTCTTTGGTCCTTCAGCACAGATTGAAGAATACAAAGGTGTTCTCAAAAATGGATTATACTATGTAGAGCTTTCGTCAAATAAAGACCGTGAATTCTTTATGCGAGGCAACACTTGGTATTCAAAGCAATTTATTGAATTTGGGCTAAAAGAAGGTTATGAAGTAAATATCAAATACCAGTTATTAGCCACAAGCTACTTAAAAGCAAACTATTTCAAACCATTTGTGAGTTACATAATAGAGAAGTATCCTGACCATTTCAAGCACATTATCAATAATTGTATAGGATACAGGGGAAAGACACAAAGCAAGAAGAGCAAAGGTTACATGGAAACTGATTTTGATTTAGCAGTCGCAGCCTTCTGGGACAATAACGATGATCAAATCGGTTTCATTGATGAAAAGAACATTGACCGAAAAAAATGGAATTTGCTAAAAGGTAAGATGTGTAACATCCACAACGTTGAAATTGATGAACACACAACTCACTATGTTGTGGAATTTAAAGAGTTCAAGACTTTGTATGAAAATGACTTACCAATCTTCAATAAAGTTCTTGAGAACGAATTTCTGAGAGTATACAACCTCAAGAAATCTCTTGGAGGTAGATTGATTAAAATAAAAACAGATGCTGTTGTTGTAGAAGGTAAACATAATAAAATAACATTAAGTAAAAACATCGGGGGTATCAAATATGAAAAAATAACAGGTATACAAGTTAAGATACATGACAAATCCGTTAACTTTCCAACATATACTATTGACACATCTATGAATTGGAATGTTGTGTATGAAAAGGAAGGCGAGGAATTCCCGCAATATTCTGGCTCATACCTTGTAACTGGTTTGGCTGGGTTTGGTAAATCATATATTGTGAAGCAACAAGCAGAGTATGATGAGGGAACAACTTTGAGATTAGCCTTTACAAATGTAGCAAAAGAAAACATTTGCGATGAAACTCACCCAGCAAATACACTCAATAGCTGTTTTGGCATCAATTGCCTGACAGGAAAATGTAGCGAGAAGAGGTTGAATAATTTGAGAAATATTAAAACGATAATAATCACTGAGGTATTTATGATTCCAAGTTACATAATGGGATATCTATCTAAAATAAAACACGAATTCCCCAACATTAAGTTCATATGTGAGGGTGACCCAAAACAAACTAGACCAGTTGGTGAAGAGCATATTAACTGGTTAGATACAAAATTGCTACATACCCTTTGTGATGGCAATATGATACAATTGACAATCAATAAAAGAAATGATGAAACCAAAAACTATGAACGCATTTTTGAAGGTAAAGAGTTGGACGGTAATAAATACTCAAACAGAGAACCACAAGAGATAAATATTTGTAGAACAAACGCCATGCGTGTAACAATTAACCATGATATGATGAATAAAGCAGATTACTTTATTCCAAAAAATAAGAAAAATGATAAAAGTCAAGACATGTGGATAAATACAGACACACCTATGATGTGTATCAAGAATGACAAAAAGCTGAAGTTAGTGAATGGCAAAATGTATAAATTGGAAAAAATAGAAAAGGATAATATTGAAATCGGTGGAACTTGCTTCAAGAAGGACGACCTAATATCAGAGTATTTTGTAGTAGCGCATGCTGTCACCAATCACAAGATACAGGGTTTGACTATTAAATGTAAATTCAACATATATGAATGGAATAAAATGGATATCCGCGAAAAATACACTGCCTATTCGCGCACAAGCGATGGCGACAATGTAAAAATAAATATTGAAAAAGAAGTTGATTATAAACTCTGGGAAGAATTACAAGAGTTCTTCAAGATTAATTATTGTGTATATAAGTGGGTTTGCTCGAAGTGTAATGACATATATGTAGGACATACAAACAACTTTGAGAAAAGAAAAAAAGAACACATCAAAGCAAGTGAGAATGATGAGAATAAGTTATACAAAAAAATGCGTGAGACTGGGTTGGAATTTTGGACCATGGAGATATTGGAACAGTTTTATGCTCCCAATAGAGTAGAAGCAGAGAAAGTGGAGCAAAAATGGATAATGGAGTTACAAGCAAATCTCAACATGTGTAACGCACATAAAATATAATGGACCCCCGTCGGGCTTTTAGAGTATTTCACATTTCAAAAACTTATTCTCTCTAGATTTAAAAAAAATTAAAATATATTTACTTAAAATATATAACATGCCAACAATTTGTGAGTTACAGATTGAAGCTAAAAAGAAAGGTTTAAAAGGTTATTCAGGGTTAAGAAAATCAGAACTTGAAAACCTTGTCAAGACAGGAGCGAAACCAGCAAAGCCAGCAAAAAAAGAATCATCTTCTAAAGCATTTACAATTAAAACAAAGAAAAAGAAAGAAAAGAAAGAACCAGCGCCAAAGAAAGAACCAATTAAATTCATAACTTATAAAGAAGTTAATAAAGAATTATACAAAGACAAATCATACAAATATTTAAAAAAATTATATGACAAAGTATTAGCTTTAACAAAAGACACAAAAGCTACAGAAGCCGAAAGAGAGAGAGCAAAAACTAAACTCAAGCCAATAGAACAAGCTATGAATGAAGCTAAAAAAAGAACTTATGGTAAGAAAACGAAGACCCAAAAGTGATTAAGATTTATTTATAATATTTTTATAATATAAATGAGTTACAAATTGAACAACAACTTTAAAGTATTCCTAAAAAGTAAGGAAGGCGCAGAGTTGAAAACTTGGATTGAGAAACATAAAAATGACCTGAGTAATCATCGTATTTTTTATATTTTACGAGCTAATTTAGAGAAAGGTGATGTTTTCAAAATAGGAATATCAGAGAGAGGAGATACTTCTGCTTATGGTAGATTGAATGATTATTATAACCACATGGGTAAGAGTAATAGTGACAATCCATGTATGGGTGTCAAGTTGCATTTAGTAGTAGGAAATTTATTTGATCCAAGCGTTGGTAATAATAAAGTAAGAAATGTTGAAACTAAACTCATTGCAGAACTAAAAAAAAGAGGAGCAACCGAACGAGGTCGTGAGAGATTTAGGATAAGTATTGATAAAATTTTTGAAGTTTTAGATGAATTAAAGTTATTAGAAGGTGACGAGGAAACAGGCAATTTGAAGAGAAGTGAGAGAATTTTGGGAAAAAACCAAGCATCAAAAGATACTATAAAAGCAATAATTGGACATAAAAAGGGTAAAAATGGTAAAATAACCTTTGAAGTTGAATTCTATGATTATATACATTATGACAAAAATGAAAAGGCTGAAGATAAATCAAGGAAGCAATCAAATAGGAACTTAACTTATGAGCAATTGGTTTCTAAACGTGATGGGAAGAGAATTGCTAATGAATACATTAAAAACCATAATTTATAGAATTTCTCTCTTATAATATATATGAAATTAATTAAGGTAGAGCCTAGCAATAATAAGAATAAGAAATTTGTGGCGACATTTAGTATAGGAGATGATAAAACAAAACGAGTTCATTTTGGACTTTTAGGTAGTTCAACTTATTTAGACCATAAAGATGATAAAAAAAAAGATGCATATATAGCAAGACATAAAGTAAATGAAAATTGGAATGACCCTAAAACTGCAGGGGCATTATCACGATATATATTATGGGGACCGACTACCTCATTAAGAGAGAATATTAAACTATTTAAGAGGAAGTTTAATTTATAGATAATAATTGAAGTCCAAATAAGGCAAAGGATTAGTGTGGATTTAACCTCCCATAAGACCATACCACACCTAAAATATGAAAAATATAATGATTTTTTATATTTTGGAAACCTGACTGAGGAGACCATAAAATCTGTTTTTCAGACCGCCGTCGTGCTTTTTGAGACGCTTACGGTCAGGGTAAAAAGACGTTTGGTCCAAACTATGTTTCCAGATTTGTA
>VMHT01189602.1_pt1 | contig 19589 bp, 10 predicted proteins | sample 4693611 | NCBI WGS metagenome assembly VMHT01 (sample SAMN12280063, study PRJNA550983) | marine metagenome | isolation source: seawater sampled from same location over 5 years 0.02-0.2 micron viral filtrate | place: USA: collected off the coast of southern California halfway between the port... ...
CCACCGCTGCTTCGGGGCCACTTCGCACCAAAATAGCGATATCCTGAGGCTGTAAAGCGTTCTCACCTAAGCGCGCACTATTAAGCAAACGCACAATTTCATCCGCCATCCAGCGTGCCAGCTGCTGTTGCAGCTGGCCCTTGGCAGGTTTATCACCCAACGCTTCGGTATCCACGCAGGCGTAAGTGAGTGCAGCTCGCCCGGGCTCGTCGTCATGCAATAATGCCTTGTTGGCTTTGGCGTGTTCGGTGGCTTTCACCGGTTCGTAAGCTATGCCAAATCCGAACACATCAGCCGCGGCACCGGTGAGTGGCGCGCCATAAAATAAGCGGTTGTAGCTGGCGACCATGGGCGCCGTGGAGCGCCAGTTGGTATCCATCACCCAGCGGTGATCGGCGCTTTGACCCGCCTCAAGGTAGGTGAAAATATCGCCGCCGCGAAACCCGTAAATAGCCTGCTTGGGGTCCCCGATCATCAGCAGCACCTGATCGCACCGGGGCTGATAAATGTTCGACAAAATCTGGTACTGGCTGGCGTCCGTATCCTGGAACTCATCGATTAACGCAGCCGGGTACTTCTGGCGCAGCTGCATAGCCAGGGGCGTATCAGGCGCATCAACCTGGTCTGCCAGTAACGCAATTAAATCATCAAAATCGACCACGCCCTGCTGGCGCTTTTGCCGGGCAACATGCTGGCGGATAAAGTCAAATCCCTGCGCAATAATCGCCATGGCCGGAGCCTGTTCCAGCATGGTGTCCTGTTGTTTTTGCTGCTCGGCAAGCACCTTTTTGATGGTATTGGCAAAGTCACGCACACGAGCAAAGACGGGTTTAAGCTCCGGACATGACTTAAAGCGACTGTGATGGGCAAATTTATTAAAATCCGCAGGCAGAGGTTTTGCCTCTCTGGCTGCCAGCCACTCTAGAATATCCTGCCACTGGGCATGTCTGACGGCCGCGTCTTTTACCTCAGCCACCAGCTTGGTTTCGATATCGCCGATATAGGGCGCAAGTTCGGTCTCCAGTGCCTCAAAATCTGACTGCAATTGCTGGTTGTAATGTTGCTTTGATTCTTGCGCCTGATTCTGAATTTGTTCCGGGCTCAGAAAATGCGGGGTTAAGCCCGAGCGAATCGCGCTTTCAAAAGTGTTGAGCAATGTTTCAGGCGTATGCCAACCCTGTCTCATAAGCTGCTCATAGGCTTCGGCGTCTTTAGCCTGTTGACGGATCCAGTCCTGTGCCGCCTGCAGATACAAGGCTCGGGTATCGGTAGAAAGTGACAATTGCATCGCGGCTGCACTGGTAAACGCCAGTTCTGATAAAATCCGGTTGCAAAAACCATGGATGGTAAATACCGCAGCTTCATCCAGCTCCAGCAACGCTGCCTCAATAATACTTTGATGGACAGGCTCGTTAAATTCGGCGTACAGCGCACGAAACACCGGGTCGGCGGTCTCGGGCATCTGCCCCTGCGCCGCTCCCGCACGCCACAGTATCGCCGCTTCACGCAGCGTTTCGGCAATGCGCCCGCGGATTTCCTCGGTAGCCGCATTGGTAAACGTCATTACCAGGATTTGCTGTACCGTAAGCTGCTTTTCCAATAGTAAACGCAAATACAGGCGGGTAATGTTGAATGTTTTGCCGGTACCGGCGCTGGCTTCAATCAGATGCCGGCCCGTTAACGGCATAGTGGTAACGTCTAACGGCCCGGCTGCGACGGCAACATTTGCACTCATAACTTTTTCTCCGAATACAGATTGAGCAATGGCCGAAATAAGGTTTCGTACTGCTGTAGCGGTAAGTCGGCAAGCGCCAGACCATGAGGAAAAAACCACTGCAGATAAGGGTCTTCTTTTAAACCAGGACTCATGCTGTTGCCCTCCCAGATTTTTTGCCATTCAAACTGGGCGTCACTGCGTAAGGCCCACTCGTCAAGAGGCTCCTCTTTGGATTTTCGCAATAACACCAGCGCCACATCCGCCAGCCAGGCCACCGGTTGCTGATGCAGCAAGATATACGCGTCTGCCAGACCAGTGAGTAAACTGTCGGCGGTTTCGGCGCTACAAGGTTTGAATGTCGCTTTATGAAGCTCTGGTTCGCCTTTTTTCCACTTACAATAGAAACTGAGTAAACCCACCGGCTGGCCCTGAGCATTTGCCATCAGCATACTGATGTATTGCTGGAGCAATCGCGAAGTGTTTTGAGCACCGCTGTGCCAGGTCACTAAAAAGTGGGTGTCCTGGACGGGTTGCTGATTCTGCTGAGGGTCCTGTTGCCAGACTGTTGTCGTCAATTGACTCTGACCACAATACCAGGTGTAGTTTTTTTCAATAAGCGTTTGGCTGTGTATCTGCGCCATCATTGACTCGGAGGCGCGATCCCACTGTTCAAGTAGCTCGGTAGCCAGCGGCGTGGTGGGCAAGTCACCTGAAAGCCGGGTCTGGTGGAGAATTTGTGCCGGATCGCGCTGTTCGTGCCGGGCCTCATTTAATGCACTTAAGGTCTGAAAGCGGGTAAGGTTGTTGGCGCTAAACGGTTCTGCATCATTTAGCACCGGCTGGGCAGCTTCTAAATATAAACCCAGTTGCTGATTGGCAAAATACTTAAATGGCTGACACAGGCCCCGTGCCACTTCTGCCGGACTTATGGTGTCTGGCAGCCGAGGTTCAGGCAAAGGCGTAAATGTGCCTACCGGTTGGTCATGATGAACAGCGATGGCCTGCGCCAGTCGCAGCCAGCCTTTTTCAAACCCAGGCTGCTGTCGCTGAAACCCGGCCACACTAAATGGATGCAAAGGCAACTGCTGGGCTTCGGCAGCTTGGGGGCGGTAATCCATCAGCACCTGCTGAAATTCCGCCAGAACCAGCGATGGCTGACGCTCACTGTTGTCCTGGGCACTGTTTGCCTGATAGCTCAGATACAGGTGAGTCCGGGCCGAAATTAAAGCTTCCAAAAACAGGTAGCGGTCTTCAAGACGTCGGGAGCGGTCACCAATCTTGCGGCTGCTGTTGGCCATCAGATCAATACTGATGGGTTGTGATTGCCGGGGAAACTCACCGTCATTTAAGCCCAGAATGCATACGATCTTGAACGGAATACTACGCATAGGCAGCATGGAGCAGAAGGTTACCTGGCCAGTTAAAAAGTGATTACCTGCATCTGGTGATGAAAAGCGCTTCACCAGCACTTCTTTTATTTGTCTGAGGGTAAGCTGTGCATCGTAACCGGCTTCATCACAGTGGGCCGCCAGATCGGCGGTGGCCTTGCTGATACTTTCCCATACATCCAGCTGGTCGTTTTCCGGCTCAAAGCAGTCGGTGCGCATGGTCATCAGAAACTGGTGCCAATCCTGGGCCGTACGCGGCTGATTCAGCTCCCCCGCGTAGTGTTTAAGCTGGCTGACCAGGCTTATCAGCTTACCCAAAATCACACTGTTTTGCCCTTCCACATGAGGCACACTGAGCATATCATTGTAGACGAGGGCGCTGTCGCCCAGCGCCATGCCGGTAAGCAAGCGCTCCAGTCCCCAATACCAGCTGAAGGCGTAGCTGTCGTCCACCTGCCTCGTGACCTGGCGTTTATGCTCACCGTCCAGGCCCCAATGCACATGGGCCTGCTCTAACCAGTATTGCATAAGATCCAGATCTTCTGCGGCCAGCCCAAATTTTTTGCGCATGGCATCCAGACGCAGATAATCCATTATTTTAGAAACTTCAAAACGACTGTCAGGCAGGCTCAGCAAACTCAGAAAAGCTGCAATTAATGGTTCAGCATCCAGCGGTGAGCGATCGGCAATAGAGCATACAATGCGTGGAGGGGTGCTTTGCGCCGGCGCCGACGTCCCCACCCGATGAAAAACCGCATCGATTAATGGGGCATAGTCTTCAATGGCCGGACACATCACCACGATATCGCCCGGCGCCAGATCCGGGTTTTGTTGCATTTGATACAACAGATAATCATGCAGGGCCTGCACTTCGCGAAGCGGGCTGTGGGCCTTGATCAAAGTGATGCTGTCGTCGGCAGCAAGAGGTTCACTGCCGGCGTCGGCGGGCCGGGCGTGTAAAATGTCCTGCTGAAGCTGGTTTAATAAGGTGCTGGCACTATCGGAGTCGTCTGGGGCTTCAACATCAAACGCGCTGACCTCAAAGGTATCCAGGTCGGTGAGCAAGTTGAATAAATCACGACCCTGTTTCCCCAGGTTGCCTAGCAGCGGATTATCCTGGCTGGCCTCCTGCCACTGAGCGATGCCCTGTTCGCGCAACAATCGGGCCCGCTCACGATCGCTTTTGGTTTCTCCCCAATAGGACACGCTGGGATTCAAATGAAACAAATGGATGTCGGTATGCTGGGCCAGCGCATCAAAAAACTGCACCAGTTGCGGGGCCATGGTGTTGATTGCAAAAACGATGATTCTTGCGGGCAGCGTATCGCAACCCTGGTCATGCAAAGTGCTGACAGCTTGCTGATGTAAACGGGCCGGATGCAGCGGGGCTTCTTTTACCAGTCGCTGCCAGATCGCTGCTTGCCACAATTCATCCTCACTGTCCGTCTGGACCGTGGTGTTCGTCTCCCAGGCAAACAACCATTCGGGCCGGTACAACTGGTATTGTTCAAACACATCAGCCAACGCCGTTGCAAACTGCAACCGCTGCACCGTCTGTTCGTCGGTATCTTCGATATGCTGCCAGTACCGGCACACCGGCTGGGCTTCGGGCAAGGCGCAAAACTCAGGCTCCTGAATAAGTTTTTCGATTCGCCACACCAGGACTTCACGCCGGTACACTGACTGACGTGGAACCTTATCCTCCCCCAGCACCAACCGCGCAGTATTCCACATAAACCGGGTCGGTAATGGAAATGTCAGGTTCATCGCGATGCCCTGCTCACGGGCAAGTTCCATATTCAGCCAGTGTTGCATGCCGGGACTTTCGACCAGGATGGTTTCGGCTTGCAAGGGCGGCCCGGGTTGCTGCTTAATCAGGGCGCCGAGCAAAAAGCTCAGGTGTTCAAGTTTGTTTGAAGGATAAAGTGCAAGCAAGGTAAGCCATTGTTATAAAGTGTTTTGATCATAGTAAAAGATATTCTCGGCGAACTCTAGCAGTCGACCTGAGTTTCTGCTGAGCCACCCGCGTCCCGCCAAATTGATAAAGAGGATACTTTGCAGTCGTTTACGGCTTAGGTACAATTGCGTTTTTGCCCAAGGTTTTTCAAAAATGCTGACTCAACAACACATTGCCACTATGTTGTCTTTACAGGACAAAATGAATTCAAAGGTAAACCCCGAGTGGCTTAACGCTGGTTACGGCTACCTTCGCGCTGCGATGGTGGAGTCGGTTGAAGCCATTGAGCATCACGGGTGGAAATGGTGGAAAGCGCAAACCAAAGATCTGGCGCAGCTGCAGATGGAGCTGGTGGATATCTGGCACTTTGCCCTGTCAGATTTTTTGATTCGGTATCATGGGAATATTGATCAGGCAGCCAGCCACTTAGCTGAAGAGCTTGCTGCTTCGCATGATAATCTTGATTTTGATGGGGCAACTTACTATTTTGCCGAGCAATCCCTGCTGGATAATCTAGAACTCATGGCGGGCCTGTGCGCCGCGAAACGTTTTAGCGTCTCGTTGTTTATAAAAATTGTGGCGCAGTGTGAAATGCCTGCTGCCGAATTGTACCGTCAATACGTCGGCAAAAATGTGCTTAACTTTTTCCGTCAGGACAACGGCTACAAAGAAGGCTCTTATGTTAAAACCTGGGATGGCCGGGAAGACAATGAGCATCTGGTCGAAGTTTTAGAGGCTTTGGATGTGAACGAAAAAAGCTACAGTGAAATGGTCTACGAAGGCCTACGTTTACGCTACCCAAGCTAAGCCATGCGGAAGTCCGCCACTCCTGGGTTTAAGCCTTTGTTTATTACCTGCAATCAAGATGCAATTAGGAAGTGCAATCAGGACACTCACTTTTTATAAGCACTTTTTCAGGACCACTTTTTCAGGACAGTCACTTTTTTAGCGTATAAACATGGACGTATAAACAAGGACAGTCACTCTGGTAAATTACCAGGCTACCCGCCGGGGTCTTTCCGGATGTGTTCTTTTTGAGCACGGTCTGGAAGGTTTGAATATTAAGTCTTCTGAATAACTCGAAGATTTCACATCTCGTCGGCCCCGGATAAGTGTGGGTGTCCAGAATATAATTTCCAGAAGATAGTTTGTCATAGCTTAAAAGCTGTTTCATGAGGGTCAAGCTCCGGATTGTGCAGACAAACCTGTTGAGAATGCTCTGCTAATCTTCGAAAAACTGACCCTAAATCGTTCTCATCACATAAAAACGATAGAATCGATATACATACATAAGATAATTATTTAAAAGGCATAACTATGTTACGAAATTTGTTGATGATGGTGATAGCTGGAAGCCTTATTGGGTGCGGAGATAGTGAAGTGGGCGATGTGTCATTGGGATTGTTTACTACTAAAGATATCAAAATAGACTCTTTGAAAGATCCGATTGTGACAGGCGTTACATGTCATATATCAAGTGTGGAAGCTGACCTGGATTTTTCTGATCCTTCCGATAGCTCCATTGCCTGCCGACAAACCGGCGATATTACTACTCAGATGATTGCAGAAATTGACAAGTCATCATCGGGAGAGATTGTTTTCAAAAAATCTAAAAGCGTGTTTTTTAAAAACATGAAGGTGCGTCGGATTTTCGACAAACAATCTCAAACTCTGATGTATGTTTCATATTCTACCAAAGAGTCTTCCGGTAGCTACAAGCATAGCTTATCGACCGTCCCATTGTGGAACAGTCAGGCTTATAGTTCAGGGAGCAGCGGCGACTAAAGAAATTACTCGCCGGGTTCGCGCAAGCTCGATACTGATCTTAGTGCTAAATCTCTTCTCGATAGCATTAACCAGACTTTGCCAGTCCAGCCCTGAAAGATGGTAATGCTGTAAGGCTCCTACTCTAGCAGGTTTACAGCTCTTATCACCGGTAGTTATTCGACGGTGAGTAAACCTGATAAGACTCACATAGTCAGTTAATGAAAACGGTAGGCCTGAACAGCCTGATGCGTCAGGCGTTTTTCTAAAGTGACACAGCTGCCTTGGCTGCGCTTTGTGTTTAATTGCATTTAGCCGTTTTTTGATACTGGTATATGCCGATGATTCGGGTTGTTTCGCCATATTGGCCCGGACAGGATTCAAATCGACATAAGCCATACAAGCCAGCAACGATGCTTCATCAAGTAAAGCCTGTGACTTGAAGCGGCCTTCCCAAAAACGTCCTGTACACCCTTCTTCCTTATTGGCTTTTCGGGCAATGTACTCGTTTAGCAGGCGCATAAACCAGCTAATATCAAACAAGCGGTGTCTATACACTTTTATTGTAGCTTGTACTGAGTTTATCTCTTCGATGGTCAGCATTTTTCTTTTTGTTTCATCCACGTAGCTTCGAGTCAAAAGCGTTCCTTTATGGAGCCTGTGCCAACGTTTAAGTACTTCTATATCTGTCCAGTTATGGGCGCCCGGCTCGTCGACAAATAATACCAGGTGAGTATGATTACTCATCACAGCATAAGCACACACTTTGATAGAAAAAACTGACCCCAAAAATAAAATTCTCTGCTCAACCCAGTGCCGTCGGTGTTCAAAACTTTTACCGCTCAATGGGTCTTTGCCGCATAAAAATGCTTTACGAACGCAGCGAGAAATACAGTGGTAGTAAGGCGTATCGTTTAAAGATATTAAACATTTTCGAGGGCGAGGCATATCTAGAGAGATCGTCAGCTTATTTGTTATAACTAACTATGCAGATTTAAAAAAAGGACTTCTACTGTACTTAAGTACCTAAATCTGAGGGCTCAGAACGACATGCTCCTACTTTAAAGATAAGCCTGCGTAACGTTACACACTGGCATTCACCAGAAGTGGGTGTCCATTAATATTTTTGCAACGGGCTTCACCTTTAATCTGCATTCTATTTAGGTTTGTGGGTGTCCAGGGCAGACTACGCGCATACAGGAAAAGGTGGGTCCAATACCAAGATTCATGAAAAGGTGGGTGTCCAATACCAAGATTCTAAGATTTCCAATACCAAGTTCCGCTGTGGCTATCGATATCAAAGTTGTCGCTGTCCAAGTATGTGTCTATAAGCGTATGAATAGCATTTGAAGCAAACTAAATAATCCTCGCTGGTGGCCTTATTAGGTTTTAAATTCAATCTGAATCCAAAGTAACGCAATGAGGAAGAAGCGAAAAAGCCGGCTTGATGAATTCATGCCGGCTTTGTCCCGAGATAAAAGGCTCTTTATCAGTGGTGGTTTTAGACATATACCCAGTGGTAGCCGCTATCACCGATTCGCCTTCGCCACTGGGGGGTTATACAAAAACAATCTTATCCTGATAGGAAGCATGAATCATTTTGTCGTAATGAGCTTCCAATACATGGCGTTTCACTTTTAGCGTTGGCGTCAGCAAGCCGTTTTCTATGGTCCAGGGTTCGTCTACCACTAATAAATGATCAAGCTTTTGGTGGCTTTCGAGCTTACTGTTAACTTTATCAAAAGTTTTCTGCAGCTTTTGGCTAATTTCTGTTTTACCGTACTGCTTAGCCGGCTCACTTAATACCAGCAGCCCCACAGGTTGAGGAAGATTAGTCCCTGTTACACAAACCTGCTCAATTAATGAGTTCACCATAAGCGAAGCTTCAATTGGTGAGGGCGTGACGTATTTTCCCTTGGCTGTTTTAAAGATATCTTTCAATCGACCGGTTATACGAATATAGCCTTCATCGTCCATTTGACCTTTATCACCCGTTTTCAAGAAACCATCCGTAGTAAAGGTTTCAACTGTTTTTTCGGGTTCCAGGTAATATTCCACCATATTGCAAGGCGATTTAACCTGTATTTCGCCCTCTGGCGAGAGCCGAATATCTACACCTTCATAGGCCTTGCCGATACAGCCGATTTTGTCTTCCCGGAATGGTACGCTGGCACTGCCATACGCACTGTTTTCAGTCATCCCCCAGCCTTCGGATATATCAATGCCGATTTTGTGGAACCAGCGAATGATAGGTGGCGCTAACGGCGCGGACCCGCTTGCCCAAAACCGGGCTTTATCCAAACCCAGACCCTGGCGAATTTTTCGGGAGATGATATTTTTTATAACAGGGAGGCTAAGTAAAAAATCGAGTTTTTTCTGCGGCATCTTTGCCAGCACCCCCATCTGAAACTTAGTCCATAAACGGGGTACAGAAATAAATAATGTGGGCTGGCAAGCATGTACATCGCGCTGAAAAGTATCTAAAGATTCAACGAAGAAAATCTGGGGCCCGCCATAGAAAGAAGCTAATTCCACTAACACCCGTTCCGTAATATGAGCCAGCGGCAGGTAACTCAACAAACGATCTTTTTCATTCATCGTAAGCGATGATAATGAATTTTGCGCTGCCCAGCAGGCTGTTTGATAAGTGTGCACCACCCCTTTGGGCTGGCCGGTGCTGCCAGAGGTGTAGATAATTGTCATTACTGTATCTACCTTTGGCTCCGGGCTGTCTTTTAAAGGTTCGCAGTTTAGAAACTCTTCCCAATCCTGGCCCTTGGTGATCCCCGGGTACGGGAAGCGCACTGTGGGGCAGGAGTCAGGAATGGCAGCAATCTGAGCTTCTGTATTATCCAGTTTGCCGATAAACATGAGCTTTACATCGGCATGTTTTATAACGTACTGAATCGTGCTTTCACCGGCAGAACCAAAAATTGGTACCGAAATATGGCCCGCCATCATAATGCCCAGGTCGGTAATAAACCATTCAGCGCAGTTCTTAGCAAATATGGCAATCCGGCTACCAGGCTCTAAGTCCATTTGTTGTAAACGTGTTGCCACCCGGCGAGCTTCATTGCCCACCTCAGCCCAACTGTAGGTCTGCAGCTTACCTTCACGCGGCTGGTGTAAAAACGGCTCATCAGCACGCTCCTGTTCCCATTGGTACAACATACTCAGGGGCGTTTTTGTAACGGCCGATACCTCTGTGGCAGTAAAATCCAGCGGCATAGTTTCTTCCTTTGCGCTTTAGGTTTAACACATTGTTCACAAATATATAGTAAGCGGGTTTTATGCTACAAGCATATTCGCATAATTACTTTTCATAGAGGCTAATAAATCCAGCCTATAGATGATGGCTGTCCAGATTGAGTGTCTAGATCGAGTGTTCCAGATTGAGTGAGAGCATGTGCCAGGCATTTCATAGTCACCCTGATACAACGTCCAAAACTCGTATTGCTAATGTATCTGGCCAGAAATTCAACCGGTCAGTTTGAGGACCGCCACTATTGAGGAAGGTTTTACAGAGAACACATTATGGACACCCACTGTTGGAATTTTTCATCAATCCTCTGTATGTGGCCGTTGACCAGCCTCCGCTTTATTATCCTTTTGGAATCACTGAACCAAGGATCAGGCAAAGCAGGGACTGATTGTTTACTCAGGCAAAAAGCACCGGACCAAATTCATCGGTCACCGCCTCCCAGGACTCCTGCATTCGCACCTTCAGGTTATCCGCCCTCACCTTCATCCGATAACGGCACGGTAGCCTCAATTTTATACCCCCATACTGACATTGATGACAACACAGCAACATGTGGTCTATTGTTGGTTGACTCGGCTATAAAAGCATGGTGCTCTAACCCAAACAATTGACGGAACTTCCCCCATGATTACCCTGAAAATCAATAACCAAACCCACGAATTTGATGGCGACCCTCAAATGCCGCTGTTATGGTATTTACGAGATGAACTTGCCATGAAAGGTACCAAATACGGTTGCGGCATGGCCCTGTGCGGAGCATGCACCGTGCATGTAGATGGTAATGCCACCCGCTCCTGCCGCTTGCCAATGGCTGCGGTTAAAGACAAAACGGTCACCACCATTGAAGGTCTGGATAAAAATCATGAACATCCATTGCAAATTGCCTGGGCCGAGAATGATGTGCCGCAGTGCGGCTACTGCCAAAGTGGGCAGATAATGCAGGCTGCTTCCCTGCTTGCTTCGAGCCCCTCCCCTGATGACAAGGAAATCGACCAGGCAATGTCGGGCAATATTTGTCGTTGCGGCACCTACCCGAGGATTAAAAAAGCCATCAAACAGGCCGCAGGAGGTGACAAAGCATGAAGACTCCAACCTTAACCCGCCGTGCGTTTATAAAAAATGTTTCGCTGGGCAGTGGCTTTGCGCTGGGGGTAAGTCTGGCGCCCAAAAGCCTGGCGCTGGCCAATGAACCTCAGCTGACCGAACAGCTTACACCAAATGTTTTTGTCGCCATCGAAGCCGACGGTACTCTGGTGGTAACGTGTCACCGGTCGGAAATGGGACAGCAAATCCGTACCTCGATCACGCAGATTATTGCGGATGAGCTCAGTGCTGACTGGCAACGGGTGCGTACCGAGCAAGCCCCCGGCCATGAAAAGTACGGGGATCAGAATACCGATGGTTCTCGCAGTATTCGCCGAAACCTTGACCGCTTACAAGTTGCTGGGGCCACGGCTGCCCACATGTTACGCCAGGCAGCCGCCAAAGGCTGGAATGTAAAGCCTGAAGAATGCAGGTTAGAAGATCACAAAGTGGTGCATAGCGCATCAGGCAAGCAGGTTGATTTTGCTCAGTTAGTAAGTGTAGCGGCGACACTGCCCGTACCAGAAGAAAAAGCGGTTACCCCGAAAGCCCTAAAAGACTGGCAGTATATCGGTAAGGGCATTCGCAGTATTGATATGCACAAGGTCATCAGCGGCGATACCGTATTTGGACAGGACCTAGAACTGGACAACATGCTGATTGCGGTCATTCAGCGCCCTCCTGTTATGTTTACTGAACCGCAGAGTGTGGACGATAAAAAAACCCGTGCGATGAAGCAGGTAGTGGATGTTATTACCCTTAAAACGGCCAGTGCGCCGGCTAACTTTTTACCGCTTGGTGGGGTCGCGGTACTGGCCACCAATACCTGGGCAGCTATGGAAGGGGTTAAAGCCCTGGATATAAAATGGTCTTCAAATGAGCACAGCCAGTATCAGTCGAGCCAGGAAAAAGCAGAACTGATGAAGACTGCTCAGGCTAAAGGTGAAATTGTGCGTCAAAAAGGCAATGGAGCAAAGGCGCTGGAAACTGCGCATCAACGCCTCTCCGCAACCTATTATGCTCCCTTGTTATCGCAGGCACCAATGGAACCGCCGGCTGCCGCCGCCCGGGTGACAGAAGATAAAGTGGAAGTATGGACCAGTACCCAAAATCCTCAGGCTGCCCAGGATTTGGTCGCTCAGGTATTGGGGGTCCCAAAAGAAAAGGTGATCATTCATGTAACGTTACTTGGAGGGGGCTTCGGACGTAAATCCAAACCGGATTTTGCGGCAGAAGCGGCCTTGCTGGCTAAGCAGGCCGGGCGTCCGGTTAAAGTAATCTGGCGTCGAGAAGACGATGTGCAGCATGGCTTCTATCATACGGTCAGCGCCCAGCATATCGAAGCGGGTCTTGATGAAAATGGCAAAACCATCGCCTGGCACCACAATACGGTGTTCCCCACCATCAGTTCAACTTTTGCCAAAGGGGCAAATACGCCCAGTGCCGGCGAGTTACGTCTTGGCTTTATCGACAACCCTTTCGATGTCCCCCATATCCAGCTGGAAAAAGGCAAAGCCGATAACCACGTACGAATAGGCTGGTTACGCTCTGTGGCCAATGTCTATCATGCGTATGCTATCCATACCTTCGCCGATGAACTGGCCACCGCTGCCAATCAGGATCCAAAAGAGCACCTAAAACAGCTGATTGGCAAGCCGCGCCATATTGATCTGGCTGCAGAAGGTGCAGAATACGACAATTATGGTGACCCCTTAGATAAATATCCTATAGACACCCAACGTTTGCATACTGTGAGCGATAAAGTCACCGAAGCCGCTGACTGGGATAACCGGGACAAAGATAAACGCTTTTTGGGGTTAGCAGCGCACCGTTCTTTTTTAAGTTACGTGGCCACTATTGTTGAAGTAAAGATTGATGAGTCCGGGCAATGGAGCATCCCTAAGGCTTATGTATGCATTGACGCGGGCACCGTGGTGAATCCCGAGCATGTTAAAGCACAGTGTGAAGGCGGCTCAATTTTCGGCTTAAGCTGTGCAATCGGTGAAATCACGGCGCAGGATGGAAAAATTGAACAATCCAATTTCCATAACTATCAGGTGGCGCGGATACAACATGCCCCGGCGCAATTCGATGTACAGATTGTTCAAAGTGAGGCCGCACCCGGCGGCGTCGGTGAACCACCCACCCCGCCCTTTGCGCCCGCGCTGGCAAATGCCCTGTTTTCCGCCACGGGTCAGCGTTTTCATGAGCTGCCTATTCCGTTAACTATTAAGCCTGCATAAAAGCCGGCTTAGCCTGGCGACGAGTAGAGGCGTTCAAACAGCGCGTCTATCTCGTTTGCCGGCATCGGTTTAGCGTACAAATAGCCCTGTTGAAAGCGACAACCCAGCCGCGCTAGCTGGTCTGCTTGTACGCGCTCTTCCACGCCTTCGGCCACGCACTCCATATTAAAGGTTTGCGCCAGTTTAATACTGGTTTCTACCAACGCATCCGCCTGCCGATTTTGTCCCAGCGCCATGATAAAACTTCGGTCGATTTTTAGCACATCCAGGGGGAACCGCTTAAGATAACTTAGCGACGAATAACCGGTACCAAAGTCATCCAGTGCCAGTTTGAAGCCTGCATTTTGAAAGGTTTGTAGTTGTTCTACCACCCGACTGGTGTCTTCCATTAGCGCGCCTTCGGTGATCTCAAAACGCAGGGCCGAACGGGGCAACCCACGGGCCGCCATAGCATCACACAATAATTCCAGGTGTAAGTTTGCTCTGAATTGCAGGGCCGAAATGTTGACTGCGATATAACCGGTAAAGCCAGAAGCCCGCCACCGCTGAGCATCATCCAGGGCCCGGGAAATCGCGTTACGCGTTACATCAACAATATACCTGAGCTGCTCCAGTACCGGGATAAACTGGTCAGGATACAGCGCCTCATCTTCCATATTGCATCGCAGTAGCAGCTCTACACCTTCGGGCTTATTGGTACTAATATTCATGATGGGCTGATAATAGTTTTCAAAGCAATTTTGCTGGTACGCGCGTTTTACCTGGTTTTCAAGTTTGAGCTGTTCCCGGGCCCGTTCATTTAACTCACTAGTGTAATAGGTAAACCGGTTAACCTTATCTTTTTTAGCGCTGTACATGGCCACGTCAGCTTGCTTTAACAGCTCGGCAGGAGCGCCGGCATCCTCAGGATAAAATGCGATACCGACACTGCATGACGTACTGATGACTTCTTCTCCCAGCGCGATCGGTGTTTCCACCGCCTCTATCAATTTTCCTACAAAAGAATTGATATGCTGTGTTCTGCCAACATCTTCTAATACTATGACAAACTCGTCGCCGCCCAGGCGCGCCACAGTGTCATCTTTACTGGCCAGATTTTGCATGCGCCCGGCAATAACTTTTAATAGTTTGTCACCATAATCATGGCCAAGGGTATCGTTGATGCCTTTGAAGCGATCCAAATCCACAAACAATACCGCTACCTGCAACTGATGATTTGCCGCGTGTGCGAGCGCGTGCTCCAGTCGATCCAGCAGCAGACTTCGGTTTACCAGCCCGGTAAGATTGTCATAACTGGCCAGTTTCAGGAGTTTTCGTTCTGCTCGTTTTTGTTCAGAAATATCCGAAATCACCACCAGAAAATGATCTACTCTGCCTGCCTGTGCTTCTGTCGTTACCGCGGTAATGTCGATAAGTACGTCAAATTGCTGACCATTTACCCCTGCCAGTTGCGTTTCCTCTTTTAAAAACTCTCCTGGCTGCAATGCGTTGAGCGGAGTCTGTAATTTTTGCGGTAGTTCGGGCCGTTTCAGGCGTAATTTCTCCCACTGATTATGAAGGGGAGCTTTGGAATTTAGCCCAAAAATAGCACAAAAGGCCGGATTAGCCGCAATCGGAGACAGATCCGGGTCAAAGACCACCACCCAGTCGCGGGTCTGCCTGAAGGCCTGCCCCATCAGGCGCAACTGGCGCTCCGTATTGGCCTGATGCCGAAGATGTTGCTGCCGGTGAGAAAAATATAAAAATAATAAAATCAAAGCAGCCATGACATACATGGCATAGGCAAACGGTGACCTAAATGGTGGGTAGGCGATGGTAAAGGTAATAAATGCCGGCGAGATATCATAATTAAAGTGGGCCGTGGCGGGTCTGACCTCGAAGCGATATTTACCCGGCGCCAGAAACGCAAATGAAGCTACACCGGTAGCGGTAATATCCTGACTGACAATATTCTGATCCCGGCTAAGGGTATACAGATAGTTTCCCCGGCCGGCCGAGTCAGACACCATCGAGGAAAAATTTATGACGATGCCAAAGTCATTATGGGCCATGTCCAGATGTCTGCCATTCAGATTGTTTAATGGCAATTTCAACACCCGAGAAGATAACTCCACCCCAGTGATTGCCATACTTTGTCTGACCCTGGGCTGGGCATCAGTGCTGATAAGCGAAAGAGGATCAAAGACCACCGCCCCACGGGTTGAACCGAACACAATCTTACCGTCTGACAGCAACACCGAAGCATCTTCGTTGAACTCGGAAACCGTTAACTCTTTACCGTAGCTGTAATTTTTAATTAGCTGATTACGTGGTGAAAACCGATATACCCCCTGATGAGAGCTAAACCAGATATTGTTGGCCTTATCGAGGGTGACCCCATACACCACATTTGTACTTAGTACATTATCAATATTAAAACGATGGATAACTTCCCGGGTTTGAAGGTCAATGCCAATTAACCCGAAGCGTGGAAACCCCAGCCATATGGTATTGAAATCATCAATGCCCCAGGAAGAAATGGCTACCGAGTTATTTTTTTCCAGAGGCCGATAATCATATAACACCTGAGCCTGTAAAGTGTGGGTGTCCAGCAGCCATAACGCATCTTCGGCTGCTAACAACATTTGGTTGTCTAATTTAGCCGAGAACCCAAGAAACCCTACCGCGGTTTGAGCAGAAATTCCCTGTTGCGCTAAAGGTAGCTTTTCAAGCTCATAACTGTCCGGATTATAACGAAAAAAACTGTGCCCCATAAAATACAGCCAGCCATCGGGGCCCAGGCTCATGCCATAGGTCCACGCTTTTACCACTGCTGCATCATCGGCATTATTAGTGGGTAGAAAGCTTAAGGTATCCGAAGCCGGGTCAAACAGACGTATTCCCTCAAAGGTACGTAAAAATAACTTCCCCTCAGGGGCGGGAAGAATGTCAGTGACTTCATTATCATTACTGCTGTAATGGTCTCCAGCCTGCAGAAAAAAGTCGCTTTGCATGGTATTTAGCGCCAGGCGGGTTAAACCATTGGCAGTCCCCACCCACAGCGTGTCCGCATCTTGCTGATAAAAACTCCACACCGTGTTGTCGCTTAACACATTCTCTTCATTATTGACGTTATTTTGGATAGTGTTGATGGTCAGTGTTTCAGGGGACCAAAACAGCGCACCGCCAAGTTCGGTGCCCAACCATAAATTTCCACCTTTGTCCTGAACCACGGCACGTATGGTTTTCTTGGCCAGCTCTATATCTCCGGCATCAGGTTGCAGGATATAAATCTTTTGCCAGGTCCCTGAAGCATTTTGTGTTAACGAATAGAGCCCTGAAGACGAAGCCAGCCAAAAACTATTTTCATTTTTTTGTACCATTTCCCATACATTGAGACCCTTATCCACGGTAACAAACTGCGCCTGATTGCTTTTATCAAGTGCCTTTTCCAATACCGATAGTTCTATCGCAAACAGGCCCTGCACCGTAGCCACCCAGAATCGCCGCTGCTCATCGACCCACAAAAACTTACTATTGAGATTGGAGGGGTTGCGTTTATCCGCAGACAGATAATCCACTGGCATCAACGGCGCCTGGGGCATATCGCGGCGTTTTGCAAATAAACCGCCGGAGCTGGCGATATACAAATACTGCTGGGTTAACCAGACATCACGTATCACATCGTCCTTTTCCCGAAGGCGCTGTGGCAGAATTGCTAAAGTTTTGGGTTTTTTATCCCGGGCACTGATAAAGACCACTTCGTGATCCAGCGCCACATAGATATTCCTGTTGTTATCTTCAATAAATGCCCGGCCAGTCTGAACCCAGGGCGCTTCGGCACGGGCCTGACGGTGAACCACACGATTTATTGTCTGAGTATGCAGGTCCAGGGTATAGACACCCGAAGATAGTGTGCTAATCCATAGTGTTTGAGAAGAGTCTAGGAACACCTTTTCGATGCTGGCGTTCACAAATACATCATTGGGCCCCTCGATAGTTAAAAAATTATAGCCGTCCCACCGGCTAAGGCCGCCTTCGGTAGCAAACCAGACAAAACCATCATTATCGATCAGGATGTCCTGAATAGAATCCTGAGTCAGACCCTGATGAGTAGATAAGCGTTTAAACTGAGGCTCAGTAAGAACAGGCGCAGCGTTAACGCCCATTGAAAGGTATATGCTAAACCCCAACCAGGTGCAAAGTATTTTCCAGCTGAGCCTAATCCCACGCCTAGCATGCGCTGCCAATTGCAACATTCTGAATAGGTTAAATACCGTTTTCACCGGGTAACTGCCCATTTTATTATTCTAATCAGTCTACTGATAACTATACCAAAATAGTGACACCAAACGAGCCGCTATTCTTTTCCCCGGTCTGATTTTTTATACTTTTAAGAACAATAAGATGTCGATGGTGTATAAAAATTTGAATATAGCAGGAGGCCAAATGCCCATCGCTTCTATACGCTAAGCGGGTAACCATCTCCTGTATCACGGTGGGCGCAGGAGAATAAGAACTATCTTATATAAGTGCCGGACATAAATACAGTAGTATCATAGGTTTGAATTGAATGCTTTACATCCGTTTACAGCGATAACACATTTAGTCGCGTCTAAGGGCAATTCTTCCGGTTTTGACCACTTGGCGGCGAATACTGGGTATCGGCGCTAAACGGTATAAATCACCATTTACCCCCACCTGCCTTTTTCTTACCCCCGTCGCTTTAGCAACATTCGCGTGGGCCTTGAGATGCTCAGGCTCGCCATGAACCGGAATAGCAATTTGCGGTTGCACCCATTCATACATTAATGCCAGTTCTTCAGCGCAGGGATGGCCACTTGCATGAATGGGCAAAGTGCTGTTTTCACTTAATAAGGTAGTAATACCCTGAGCGTCAAACTGACGCACCAGGCCTGCAACCGCCTTTTCATTCCCCGGGATAATGATGCTGGAAAAAATGACGGTATCGCCTTTATCCAGGGATAAATGCGGATGGGCATCTCTGGCGATACGGCCCAGTGCCGCTCGTGCTTCGCCCTGGCTCCCGGTAGCCACTGCCAGCACCTCACCCGGGGGCAGATAACCAAGATGTGACGGTTCAACCAGAGGCAAATCCTCAGGCCAGATTCTTAATTTGCGGGCAATGCTATACATATTAAGTAACGAGCGTCCGAAGAGCGCCATATACCGATTGGTTTTTTTGGCTATCTGTGCAAGTGAAATTAGCCGCGCAATATTGCTTCCAAAACAACTGACTACCACACGTCCGCTTCGGGGGCGGATGGTGGCCAGCAGTCCGTCATAGCAATTTCGCTCAGAAATGGAAAAGCCAGGTTTGGTTGCATTGGTGGAATCTCCCACCATCGCCAGAATATTCTCTTCTTTTAGACGCCGGTAAAGCTGGGGGTTGAAAGGTTTGCCGGTGATGGGTTGCGCATCAATTTTCCAGTCGGCGGTATGCAATACCACACCAGCCGGCGTCGAGATTTTAAGCGCATATGGTTCAGGAATAGAGTGAGTCACCGCCAGCCAGTTAATATCGAAAGGACCAATCTGGCGATGACTGTGACTGTCCACTTCAATAATCGGTACTTTTCCTTCAAGTCCGGTTTCAGCCAGTTTTCGGCGTAATACTTCGGCGGTGAAACGCGTGGTATACACCGGACACTTCAATCTCGGCCATAAATATGGCAGTGCCCCCACATGATCTTCATGGGCATGAGTGATAATGATACCGCACAGGTTTTCTTTTTGAGCGGTGATAAATTCAGGATCGGCTGCCACTACCTGTACCCGCTCACCTGCACTCTGCTCGTTGAGATAAGGTGCTTTGAGAGGCTCATCAAAACTGACACCACAATCTACCATTAGCCAGTGACCATCATGACCATAAAGATTCATATTCATACCAATCTCGCCGGTACCGCCTAATGGCAAGAACCAAAGATCGTCTGCACCCGGTGTTAATAATGAAATATCTGACTCCTTATTCCGGCCAAAAACGACCTGCAAAACCTTGAAATATTGCTTTCAACTTGGCACTTACCCTAGCGTAGATACCTGGGGTTTACCACGGTGTAGCGAAGGCGAGCACGCCACTCCTTTTATCAATGTCCTTTAGCTCCGATAGCTGATAATACCTGAAGTTAACCAACCTGATGTTTACCGGTTATTTTCTGGGCTCAGGCAATAG
>VMHT01222508.1_pt1 | contig 19589 bp, 43 predicted proteins | sample 4693611 | NCBI WGS metagenome assembly VMHT01 (sample SAMN12280063, study PRJNA550983) | marine metagenome | isolation source: seawater sampled from same location over 5 years 0.02-0.2 micron viral filtrate | place: USA: collected off the coast of southern California halfway between the port... ...
GGGTTTTATGTTGACACGGCTGGAGCTAAAGTGTTAGTTTAGGTTTACTTGTTGAACCAATCTCCACTTTTAATTTCGGGATACCCACGATTAAATTGAAAAACATAAGCTAACGCAGAGGTATCGTTTTCTAAAGTTATATCCTCGTCCATGTAAAGTAGGGGAACACCCTCAATTAAATCAAGAGACTTCTTAGTTCTTTCATCAATCTCCCAAAGTTCTCCAACAATAGAAGTATTACCTTCTTTAACCAAAGCAGGAAAGCTACCCAAATCTACTAAGGTATAAATCGGTTTAGTTTTTATCTCTTGAATAAATTTAGTTTGTTCGACATCAGATAAGAAAAACGAACGGACATCGCCTTTTCTTAAAGTACCATATACAAATAATCTAATCATTCAGTTTCCTTTCAAAGTAAGAAACAAAGTCATCATTTAAACTCCATATCTTAATAATCTTAGCAACGCCGTCTAAGTATCTATATACTTTTCTAGTCATAGCTATTTTAATTTTATCTACCATGTGGACGTGGAGGGAATCGAACCCTCGTTACTTCTCATAATTACCGTCCCGCAACTACAATAAGTCTATCCATTCACGCCCCAAAACTTGCGTCTAACACTCCTGTTTCTAAATATTTAAGTCTTTCAGCGTTAAAATCCCACTTAGGTTTAAGATGATGTTCCTCAGCAACTTCATTTGCTTTACGTCTATCCCATTCTTTAAGTGCAGTTTCAAACTTTCTTATACTACCTAGAGGCATTTGTTCATGGTCGTGGTCTTTCCAATATCTTAGACGTTCTCCAACATTGTGGTCTCTTTCAGACATCACATTCGCTAAATCAACGATTTTAATCTTTCTTTTGACTATAGCTTCGTTTATATAAATGGGGTCTAAGATAAATTCTAAATCATCAGCAGTAATGAAGTTAGGGTATTTGTTGGGACTAAGTCTTTGATAATCTCTTAAAGTATCACTTATTGCTTTATAAGTTTTGTACTTGGGTATCCTCTTTTTCGACTTCACACTACGTATGTAACCACTTTTAGCACCGACAACTTTTTCAAAATTGGATATAACCACACCCTCGTCGACAAACTTTTGAAACATTTCCCAAAACCTGTCTTCTTTAATTATTCTTGTTCTCCTCATCGACTCCTCCATAACTTTCTAAAAACGGACGGATAGAAAATTCCTAGGAAGAAAGGAGTCAAAAAACCTAGGCGAAACCTACCCGTCCTAAACCTTAGTTCTAATTTTACCAACCATAAATAAAAATTACTGTATTTCATCTTGGTTGTCTCTTTCATCTTTGGAAGTTGTAACTATCCAATCAGTATTACTAATTAATGTATTAATTTTGTTAGCTATTCTGTCAGCTATTTGACTTTGTACTTCTGTGTTCCAAAGTTCTTTTTCAGATTCATATTGCTCTAAATCTTTATGAATAGAATCAACAAGTACTTGACTAACCTTATTTACTAAGTCTTCTAATTTTTCACTTGTCATAACTTCTCCTTACCCTATTGGGATTAATCATCTATTCTGTTTCCATAAAGGTACTAACTTATTGTCATGTCCAACGTGCCAATCATCACACCAAGGGCAATCGTATGCTTTTACTTTAGCTAAACGTCGCCTTGGGTTGTTGTTCATTTGGATAGCTTTGTCTTGTGCTTCTTGTTGTGTAAATGCCTTTTTTCGACGACACCCATAACATTTCGGACATTGACATTTGCTCCCGTTGACCTCGTACCAGCATATCTTATTCGACGTCATTGGCTTGTTCTAAGCCTTTTTCTAATTGTTTATCTAAGAAGTACTCAGATTTGCCCTCAAATTGTGCCCATAAGTGTAAGCCAACACCTAAAGCCATAGCACATCTTTTGATAGCGTCGCTAACTCCGTCTTTGAGTCTAGCTCCATCGGTCTTCCAATTAAATGGATTCTCAACATCGCCAACTTCCTCAACGGTTACTAGGTCTCCGTCGACTTCAACAGTTAAAGCAAGTACACAACCTGTAATAATTGATTTGTAGTTGCCGTCTTTGTCTTTGACGTCTTCCCTTATGATTTCTTTTACTTCTTGTGAATAAACACCTAGAACACTAAGTAATCTTTGTCTTATTACAGAGTGTTGTATGTATTCGCCAAATTTACCTTTAGGAGCTTTATGTATAAACTCTTTTGGAAATGGTCTTGATAGTTCGTGTAGTTGTTCCACTACTTCCTCCTCTTTCTAATTTATTGGTTTAGTCAATCTTAGTTATCTTTAGCCCAACTGTCAAGTTCACTTGCAGACCTCATCTTTTCTTGTAAAGTACTTAACTCCTTAGGCGATAACCTAGGAGACACTTTCTCTAATGAAGCCCAATGTTTAGCTAATGATGTCGGCGTAGCTTTGAATCCAAAGTTAAGCAAATGATTTTTTGCTCTTATCGGAATTTCATTTAAATCAATATCAATATCGTTAAGCTCTTTAACTGCTTTATTGAGTTGACCTCTAGCCATTGAGGTTAATTGATTCATATCATAGCCCAAAGAAATACAGATAGTTTTAAATATATCTTTATGTCTTTGACCCATATCAACAATTTCAACTTCAAATTCAGATAACACTAAATCACTTGTATTTGGTGCACCCTTATCCGATTCTGCAACTTCGTTGCTAATAGTCTTGTCTACTCTTGTCTTGTCTTCTCTTGTCTTGTCTACGTCGGACGGGCTATGGACATCCTGTGGACGTCCTATGGACACATTCTTATCAAATTTATTAAGGTTAACTACTTCAAATTCAACAGGTTCTTCGGGGGTTTCTTTAATGTCAGCTTCGCTTACCCACTCTCTTGAATCACTATTACTCTTAGCAAATTTATTAGCAGAGTTTTTTGCATTCACTCTTTGCCTAGACTGTCTTTTTCTTTCAGCGTCCTTTTGTCTAATCTCAATTAAAGCACCTGTATATTCAAGCCAATCGTGAATAATTAATTTTCCGTCTTGCTCATCAATCCACCCATGCTTTATTAAAGCGTTAGTGAAATCAATAGGCTCTCCCTCCCATTGTGCCGAAAAGGGAACGAAGTCTTTGTATCTTGTTATGTCGCCATTCTCTGCGTAATCTACTGCCCACCACCATAGCAAATGTAGATGTCCTACTGCTTGTGGTATCGATATTTTAAGTTCGTTGGCTAATAATTTTAATTTGGGGTGTTGCCCCAACGCTTGTTCGGATTTAATCCACGCCATTTTCTTTCTCCTCTATTTTGTTGGTTGTCCACATTTCTTGTAGTCTATCAACTATTTCGTTTAATGTCGACAGTCTACATAAAAATAAGCCGTCCCCACTTCCATGGGGCATAGCTATCATACTAAAAGGTTTATCTTCAATCCCTTTAGAAATAGCAAAATCATAACTTTGTGATTCTGCATGTTCAAACCTTTTAACAATGTCAGCTACTTGTTTACCCGACTTCACTTCAAATCTGACAGGACTATTCCAATATTCCTCATCGCTTGATTTAGTTAGTTCGTTATCTGGTACTCCAAGTAATTTCTTTGCTCTATCCTGTGAGGCTCTACCCTCAACACGATTAGTTTGATTTTGTTCTCTGACAAGTTCTTTTTTAAAAGATTTTAATCTTTCTTCAATATCTTTATCCAACATCATTGTATCTTTCTCCATGTAACAATGCGAAAAAAGTTTTTTCGTCCATACAATAAACTACAGGTTCTCCGTCAGCTGAACGTCTCTGTTGTCCTTTTTGTTTTTTTAATTTCTTCCAAGCTATGATAACAGGATATTTACCTGCTTTTCTTTTAGCTTTTGCTAGTGTCTGATGTAAATTAAGTGCTTGTCTATTCTTTGCTTCCATAATCCACCGTTCATTCGGAAGCATGTAGTCTACTCTATAGAACTCGACGTCGCCCTCATCTTTGTTACCCCCCTCGGCTAGTCTTCTAGCTTTATGATGTGGGTTGTATTTGTTTATAAGATTTACTTGTAAAGTTTCAAAAGTAGTGCCTTGTTTCTTTGGTTTGTTTACCATTATTTTCTCCTATTTAAAGCCTCCATTTTAAACAATTCAAAAAATTCATCTTCCACTTTTGGCTTATTAAGTTCTAACCATACTAAATACTGTGGAGTATATTCATAAGTATGAGTTATAAATCTAACTACTTGTTTTGCAGTAGTTAATATTTCTGCGTCTAAGAGTGCTTTAGCAAAATCTCCAACTTCAATCCAATCTGATTTGAACTGCTTAGTTCTTTCTGTCAAAATACTTTCTTGATGTTTCTTAGCTAATGCTTCAAAGTAATCATCTGTTGCACTCATTAAAGCGTTTGTAATAAATACACCGAAGTCCATTTCAATCTCCTCCATTTCAATCTGTGGACATGCAGGGTGGCATGCCATATTTTGTGGAGCATTACATATTGGACAGACTTGTGATTTTTCTTCCTCGAAGTCATTTGGTTCACTAGGGTACATGCTCATATTAAAATTATAATTCAATATACAAAGTTAGGTTGTATTAACTAAAATGGATTTTCAGAATCTTGTAATTCTTTCTCTGGGACTGCATCCCCTTTAGGATTTTCGACATCATCCATGAATTTAAAGTACGATTCATCTAACATTTCCCAAGTTTGTTTAATAACAACACCCTGTTGGTTAAAATTAATACTTCCTTTATCTCCATTTTCTAAACTAAAGTATTTATATTCAACATCAAGTTTAAATTCTTTAGCTACATATTCAATGAATTGAAAAGCAGGAGACCATGCAGATTCAAAAGTATAGACTAACTTTTCTTTGTCGCTAATTTTGAGACTTGTTTCACAATCTCCCCATTTTGTACCATAATTCTTAATGTTCCAATTGTACCAATCGTGAGCTCCATATTTATCATCTAGTTCTTTAAGTTCGTCTTCACTAAGTGTTTCCATAGTGTAGCCATGTCCTAGCAAATCGTCTTCATTCATTTGGAAGTAAGTTATAGCTTCCATTTGTGGAATTCTGACAACGTTACCGTCTAAGTCTTTAAAACGTCTAATATTGTCGTCTGTACCTACTAATTTTTCAAGTTCTTTAGGCATAGGAAACAACTGTCCCGTCAAATCTTGAATAACTTGTTCCCCATTTTCCATAGTATTTATAGTTTTTCTTACTTTATTCTCAATGATGTCTAGTTTTTCACGAGAACTTTTAAAAGTAACTTCGTTTTCTACCCAATTAGGCATTATATTCCTCCATTTCTAAATATAAATCATGTCCACATTGAGCTTTTTTGTCAAAGGGACTCATGTTAAATGCTTTAGTAAAAGACTTTATATAAACTTTATACAATGTCTTGTAAGCAATTTTCTTAAACGTAGTATCACGTTTATCTAATTTTTCTAAAGCAAGTAGTGTTTTTTCGTATATAAATTTACTCATTAACTACTCCTAAGTTTTCTTTTTAGACGGGTCAATCCAACCTCTGTTCCTACCATAGCTGATAGGAGCATGGTTATAACACCAATCTTTTTTGTTGTATATACTTATGGTTTTTTCACAATCTTTGTGTTTACACACACGATTTTTACCATACTGTTTATTTTTACGACTGTTATAGGACTTAGTTCCTGTTTGATATAAACTACTCATCGCAACACGTACAACTTTTAGGTATAATGTCTACCTCTGATTCGTGTAATCTAAATAATTTAATTATTGTGTCATGTCTTCTACAAGATACTACAAGTGAATTTGTTTCAATTTCAACACCTACTTGTTGGTGTGCGTACTCTAATGGACTAACTTCGACTCCATTTTCACGAATATCTTCTATTTCTGTAAGGCATTCCCCACAACTAATCCATAAATCGACATCTATTTCATCAACGTTCATAGATTTATTCCTCCTCTTTGTTATTGGTTAAGTCATAAGCATACTCAGTATTAAGTATTCTGTCAATCTCTTGCTGAGTTTTTATGGCTTTCTCTAAAGTCAAATACTCATTTCTTTTTTCTTTGTCGTAAGCTCTCAACTCAAATATAAATATTAATCTATCATAAAGCTCTTTTAACTTATCTTTCACTTTTCCATTTCCTTTCCCAACTATCTGAATCTTCCCAACACCATTGACTTGATGACCAATCTCTCCATTGAGTCCTTCCGTAAATGTCCTCGGCTAGTATTGAGGCAAATAGTATATTGTAATAAGGAGTATATTGAACTCTAGTTTGTTCAAATCCAATATTGTGTTTATATGTTTTACCATTGAATTCGTATGGTTTACCCCAACGAAGTATTACCCAATCATCCCACATCGGTAAATCATAGGTTTCTGCAACCCAATCCCATGTCCATGGTACGAATTGCATGACACCTGTGTCTTTGTTGTCAGTTCTGTGAGCGTTTGATTTACCTCTTGACTCACACCAACCAATACGAATAGCAGTATCAATATTATTTTTGTCGAAGTGTTCGACATAAAGGTCTGCATATACCTGCATAGATTTAGGTACATGGTCATTACAATTTAAATGTTGTTCGATAATTTTAGATTCATCCACACCCATAGGTATAACAGTTGCTAAAAAAATTATACATTCTGCAATCACAATAGTCTCCTCTTTTGTTGTAAAAAAGGGTAAACGATTCCATGACAAATGTCAACAATCAAAATAAATAGATTTATTAGTAGTTTAAATCGTCTATTAGTTCTTGTGATTCTTTGCCGAGTATTAGCTGACGAGCATGTATTGACGCTTGGGACTGTGTCTTACCACCTGTTTTAGTAACAAGCCACTTACCTCTGCCTGAAATCCTATAAATTTCAGCGTCGTATTCGAGTAGTAAGGGGTTAAACGAAACTACTACTTCGTATTCCCCAAACATAAACGATACAGGCTCTTGTATGTTAGTTTGTACTCTCATCTGTTTTAATTATACCATTAACAAATATTATTATAAGTATTTGATTTATTGTTTTGAAAAAAAAGTGTATAGATAAACTTGACAAATAAATCTATTAAGAGTATCTTGGTATTAATGATGTAACAAAGTCAGAGTGTAAATAGCACAACCTACACTCACAAAGGCGTAGAAACTTCAGAAGTGCTAAAGGATAACACGGTAACCTTTAGGAATCTTTAAAAGATAGTATTAATAGTTATTCCCATTGACGTGGGTATAGCTTGTAGCACATAATGAGGTAATTGTGTGTTACAAGCTATTTATGAGAGTTTCATAGTAACAAAGCATGGCGTGTTTATGTGTACGTTCAGTACGCACTTTTTTCGCTCATGCTCTCTTATGAGTAGCTTGTAATACATAATAAGGGTTGGTGGCTCATTACCACCTAGACACGAAACAACTAATTGTAGACCCCGTTAATTGTGTGTTACAAGCTATCTATAAACGATAGAAGAATACAAGCAAAAATAGGTTGTGGTCGAAAGCCCACGCTTGTAAACGAGTTATCTATAAGTGCATAAACCAAAGATATTGAAATATATTTTGAACCCAATGGGACGCGTTTAGCACTAGTAGGTAGGTAGCTTGTAGCACATAAGGTTTGTGTATTAAAGATTGTGAGGGAAATTCTGTAATTTCGTCCAACACCAATTTTCCATGTGTGTTACAAGCTATTTAGTCCGAGCGAGAAAAAACACGCAAGTGTTTCAATACGCAAGTGTTGATGAAAAGCAAAGACGAGTCTATATAGCAACTATCATACCAAGCTATGTCCACCTTTATAGTGGAGGTAGCTTTAGGTACATAAGTCTTTTGGTTTTTGGGGTTATTCATGCCCCACCTTTTACCTTTTCGCTTGTGTGCCTAAAGCTATTACAAAATAGCAATAAAAAACAATGCACAACATTAGAGACTTGACATCTGCCCGATAATCAAGTCTCACGTTGTGTTGAAAGGAAATTATGCAAGAAAATGGAACAGGTTTCGAATATATCGTGACCGAACAAACATTAGACATTAGGAACTACACAGTAAAGAGTGATGTTCAACTTACTGAAACAGAAATCTATGAAGTATTTTACGATGTAGATTATGTTGACGGAGCTACAAATACATTTGAAATCAACGGCAACAAAGGAACTGTTACATTTAACGGAACTGATTTTGGCGATGACGGACAGTTAGCTATTGAAGGCGACGATACGAAAGACGAGGAGTAATGAAAAGAATATATGCATTGGGAACTTTAGTTATAGACGGAATAGCCTATGACTTTGGTGTTACTAATGATAGAGATGAGGGCTTTGAACACGAAGACTACACACCACTTGCTTACAATATAGTGAGTGATTTAAATGCAGTATTAAATAAATATGGAATTATGGAGGAAGTTTAATGCAAGAAGAAATTAAATGTACCGAAGACGGTATTGAGTTTGGATATAAACTAACAATAGCAGGAACATATATTGGAGATAAAGACGAACTTATCAACAAAGATAAAGTCATTCAATGGCACGAGCTATATGAGGCAGACTTTACAGTAAAGGAATTGTCATGAAAAGAGAAGACTTATTTGCATTGTTTGATACAGTACAGAAAGATTGGCTTCTAGTAGAAGAAAATGGCAACGAGATTACTGTTCAATTTATTGTAAAGGAAGAAGAATAATGAAAGTAAAAGACATGATAGCCATGCTTGAACTAGCCGATAAGGATAGTGAAGTAATGTTAGAAGTTCGAGATAAAGACATAAATCTTATTGGTTACTTTGAAGTGGGAAGTGATTGGGCAGAATATGGTGGTTATAGTCCCGATGAACTTGGCTACTTTGAAAGTATTAATGAGCCAAAAAGTAAAGCTAATGTTGAACTCACTATCAATAATGACGAGTGGGTAACACTTGGTATAGACATGGAGGAAAAATAATGGAAATATACAAATACGAATCAACTGACCCAAAACAAAAGTCAAATGACTTATCAATTACATTCAGCTTTGAAGACGATACTAAATTATCTGATGCAGAGGCTTATGTAACTTCTTTACTGATTAATGCAGGGGAAGAGGTTGATATAACTTTTGATATGTGGACAACACCAATGAAAGATGAGGAATAGTGGCAAAGAAATTTTATGCGAGTATATCAAAAGACGTAACTGTTTACGCTGATGATGAATCGCAAGCCCTATATGAAATAAGAAAGATGTATCAAAACTTTGGGGAAAACCTTGAAGTTGAGATATTTGATGAGGAGGAATAATGGAAATGAAAAAATACGAATTCCAAGTAGATTTTACTGTTTCGTTCTTAGCTAGTAGTTATGAACAAGCAGTTAAGTATGCTGATTCAAAATATCCCGACAACATGGGGTATACGCAATTCATGATTAAGACTGATGAAGTTGGATTTTACCCAACTGCAGACACAGTTAAGGAAATGCACAAAGAACAAGAGTGTGGGTGTGATGACAGTTAGAGCCCACATAGAAAGAGAGATGTTCAGACTTCTTAATGATTACGACATTGAGGCAACTGAACGTGAAGCAATATTAAAGACTTGCTATGAATATCAACATGCAGTCAATGAATTAGAAATGAGAGTGAAGTAATGGAAGCAGTAGACAATGAGACTATACAAAGTATTAGAGAGGGTAGAGAAAGCAAAATCTTTACTGAACAAAATATACAAACGTTGAGAGAAAATCCTAATCAATGGTTTTTAATAACAAGTGTTGTAAACAAAGACAACTATTTAAACATTGTTAGGAGTTACAATTCCTCAGCAATTTACTTTAAAAATAAACTAAGAAACAAATATGGTATGACTATAGAAACTAGATGTAGACAAAATCGAAATGACAAGTCTGCAAAACTATTTGTCAGATTGATTGAGGAAGCATAATGAATTATGAACAATGCGATTATCCAATAGGTGTAAATGAAATATCAATTTTGTTGGGAGTAAAACCCTCAACTGTTTCTCAATGGGGAGTTCGTAAGAACTTGCCTAGCCCCGACGCATTAGTCGGTGGTGGTAACACAAAGTTATGGAGAATAGAATCTATATTAAATTGGGCTTCATCTACAGGCAGAAACAATAATAATGTAAAAGATTGTGAACAAGCATTAAATGTAATCCTTGCAGATATGATGTCAATGAGTGAAGCTCAATTAACGTCAGCTCGTTGGGATAGACTATCAGATGATTGGAACAGTTACAGACAAAATATGGGACTAGAAACATATAGCAAAGATGTCTATAGAAATCTAGGTTCTTATGATGAGGAGGAGTAATGAATAGAGCTGAAAGACGTGCGATGAAGTCTAAAAAGAAACATAGATATCAAGGTTTAAGTAAGAAACAAGTTCTTACACCCGATGTCGTAGATAGATAATAACCAATATATAGGGGAAAACAAAAAACTTTTCCCCTATAAGTAAAGTAGGAGGCAAAATGGAAAACTTTCATTTAGATAATGGATATGATACTGAGGGTAATTACGCACCTCATTGTCTTGAATGCCGTAAAAATGGCTTTGATGAGACAAGAGAGTTCGTAGATATGTGTAATTCATGTCAAAATTCACAACTTAACAAATCATTTCGTTGGGAGAAAAATAATGCAGTTGAAAATTTTATTATTGACAACTCTTAATAAATTTACTAAGCTAGTTTCTATGAAACTATACAAAGGGATTACAAACAAAAAACCCCTCAATTACGAGGGGCTTTTCGGTATAACCAACAAAGAGGGAGACAGATATGAACTTAGAAAGTTCAAACGAATCCGACTATAAGAATACTTTAGCACACGCATTGGAATTAACCCAAGCATGTGCAGAGGAAATCGGCTACATGGTAGAGTCCGATGAAGATTCCACAATTTCTTATTGGGAGGAATATCCAACTGACATTCACAAGTTTATGGAACTTATGGATAAAGTTGACCAAGTAACAAAAGCAGTTAGACAGATAAAGTCTGATATGAAGTTGAAACTTGTTGATTCATTCGGAGACCAAGCCGTTAGAGTCGGAAATAGAATAATCGTGGGTAAGAAAAGTAAAACTTGGAAACCTTACGATAAACATAAAGTAATGGACTATGTAGGAGACGATTGGAAATTAGTTGTTAATCCTACATTCAGAACAACAGGTATCAAGACACTTGCAGAACAGAGAGGACAAGACCCTAAGGTTATATTTGAGTCTTTGTTTGAACAAGTAGAAAACGATACTGTAACAATACTTCCCGAAATGAAAGCACCAAAGTATCTACAAAAGCTAGATGACGGCGAAGTTAAAGATTTAGGAAAGGGGTAACAAATGCCTGCAAATGTAGAAACAATGTTTAGTGCAGTAGAAACTCCGTGGCACAGATTAGGTGTCGTAACGGATAAAGCACTAACAAGTAGTGAGGCTATCGTCCAAGCAGGACTTGATTGGAACGTTAGCGTAAGACCTTTAGCTACCTTTGGTAGCGACGGACAAACAGAGGGTAGGTTTATAGACGTACCCGACAACTTTGCAACTGTCAGAGATTCCGATGAATCTGTGTTGGGTGTAGTTGGTAAAAGATATGAGCCAATTCAAAACTTAGAATGCTTTAGTTTCTTAGACAATGTCTTAGACGACTATTCAGCTAAGTACGAAACTGCAGGAGCATTAGATGACGGCAGAATTATTTGGGTACTTTTAAACTTGGGTAAAGATGTCGTTGTAGGAGATGATAAAACTGTTCCTTACTTATTGATGACAAACAGTCATGACGGCTCAACATCAATTAAGGCTTTGACTACTCCTATCAGAGTAGTTTGTCAAAATACTTTATCACTTGCATTGGGTAACTATAAGAGTAGTTTTTCTTTTAGACACACACAAAATGTAAGAGGTAGAATTGAACAAGCAAGAAACTCTTTAGAATTGTCATACAGTTATATTGACGGATTCCAAGAGGAAGTAGAAAGATTAATAGAGCAACAGGTATCTGATGAGCAGTTTAGAACGTTAGTAGATACAATTTTGCCTATTACTGCCGTGAATGATGACGAAACTAACCTTCAGTTAGTTGCAAGGCAACAACAAGCACAGGCAGACATTATTCAAAAATTCAGAACACCCGAATTCGCAGAACATAGCGAAACTGCATGGGCAGGATTAAATGCTATGAGCAACTATGAACTTTGGGACGCACCTGTTCGTAATGAGGAAAGAGAAATAAGAATAGCTAAAAAAACTATTCAACAAAATCAAACTCCTAATACAAACATTTTGCACAGATTATTAATTGGAAAAAGGTATGAAAACATTTGAACATTATATAGCTGATTGCGTTACTTGTGGTACAAGAATCACAACTGACGACCATGGACAAAGCGAACAACAACCTTTGTTTTTGAGGGCTCATGGTGGTTATGGAGATATGTATGATAACTTCGGAGACCATGATGATGAAACTTTGAACATGATTCCTTTCTGTCATAAGTGTGGGCATAGAATTCTCAGACTTATGGGTAAAGGAATAGTTAACTATATTGACCCATTATCTACAACTTCTCATGTAAGACCAAGTAAACATGTTAAGAAGTCAGACAGAAGTGATGTCAGAAGTTATTGGCATTTCGGTTGGGATAATGTAAAACTGCGAGGTTACATCTCAGCCATGGGTCATTACTTTAGAATTGGGGGATTTAAGTTAGCATGGGGAGTATTCATGCACTTGTTTCATTTGCAAAATTGGGACACTCTTAATAAATCTGTTAAGGACTTCTATCCTACCAATTATAAAGTATCATTTATAAGAGTACCAAAGAGATTTGGTCTCATGATACAACGTAAAATTCAAAAGGAGGGTTTTAAATGGTATTAACATCCAAACAAGAATGGATAACTATGGTTAATTGGCTAAAATTAAGATTTGCGTCAATTAAATGGAACGACGCAGAAGTAAGAAGTTTGTACGAGGACTATAAGAATATAGACCCCGAACATATTTGGGGAGCAAGTCAACTTTGTTATCAGAACAACACAGAGTATATGTCATCAGCTAAGTTGATGTCGATTGTTAAAGAGTTACAGAGAGCCCCTCAAACTGACAAAGCCTTAACCATGGGCGAAGTAGTACAACTAAACAAAGGTGGTCTGTTAGACTATCTAAAGGCAAACAACTATGAATCATTTGCTCATGCAGTATATGACTTAAAGATGAAAAGGTTGAGGAGTGGTGGAGCTATTAAATCTGAGACAACACATTGGGATTTAGAAGCACCTTACGAAACTCAAAAAGAATTATGGTTACAAGAGTTCCCTACTGAGTGGACGATAGAATACTTAGAGAGACGCAGAGATAAAGCTATGCAAGGAGAAAAATAAATGGCAAGTAATAATACAATTACCTTAGTTGGTAACATATTAGAGCCCGAAGTTAGAAGTACCCAAACGGGTAAGACTCTAGTTAAGGCTCGAATGGTCGTCAAGACTTATGGCGACGCAGACGACATGTGGGTTAACATAACTGCATGGGAAAAATTGGGCGAAAACTTTGCTCAAACTTTCCAAAGTCAAGCAAGCAAAAGTATCAGAGTTAGTGTTACAGGTAGACTCATGGAAGAAAAATGGGAAGACAAAAACACAGGACAAGAAAGAAAATCTTTCTCCGTAACTGCTGATTCTATTGCCGTGGTGTTGGATTACCAGACAGCTGGTGGCATTCAATATTCTGGCGAGGCAAAGCCCGAATCAACTTATGGTGGGGACAATGTTTCCATGGCTAAGGATATTCTTGGTGCAACAGAGCAACCACAAGCTAGAACAAATACTGCACCTAACGAAGCACCTTTTTAATTATGAGCCCAAGAAAAATTATTTCGCAAGAGCTAATTGATTGGGCTAATGATGACGAATTGGTTGAGGAGGGGGTCGATGTTACATACGTACAAGTACCCTTTGTTGTTGACGACGAACCTCTCCCACAACCAAAAGGTGTCAAAGACAAGCCAACAAATCAAATGGAAGTAGTGCAGAAACTTTTTGTAACAAACGGCAAAAATGGTGTATGTCATAGAGATTTTATGGACAACTATATTGCTCGTTTTGGTGCACTAATATGGACACTACGACATGAACAAAATTGGGTTATTGATAAAGAGTGGTGTCGAGATAAATCACATAATCACAAATCCAATCAGTATAAATATATATTTAAAGGAGTAGATAATGCAACTTATTGAACAATCTTTTGAGTATGAGCACTTAACTGAGGAAGTTAAGAAATCAATGCTTATTGAATACCTAAAAGACTTAGAGGCAAATCACTTTAGCTTAGCTTTAGTTGAGCCTAGTAAATTACAAGAACCACAACCATATCAGCAATGGAAAGCACAGATTAGCCAAATAGAGAAACAAATCGTGCTTGTGAGGTCGAAATATGTAAATTTCTTCGGAGCTGAGGAGGAATAGTGGGTGGTTGGTTACTTTGCGTTAGTTGTGATAACTATTCACATACACATAATGGTGGTGGATTAGTTAACAACGAACACTATTGTGAGCCATGTTATTCAGAACAGGAATTAGTTTTATGACTAGAACATACTATGTTAGATTCAACAACAAAGATTACAAAGAAAATCCAAATTTGTTAATTGAACTGCTAGAATATGAGTATAAATTTGCCGATATAAAGGACAATTATGAGAAAATTAACTGAATTACAGATAGAAGAACTTCAATCCTTTGGTTATATGGTTAGAAATAATGATGATATCAAGAACATGGAAGAAAAATTAGATGCTAACTCTAAAGAATTTAAGCCTTTAAGTGTCAAATTACCAAGTAAAGACTTAGATGATGTCGAAGTTAAGCCAGCTGGCAAAGATGATGAAGACTTTAGTTACTTAGATGAGTTAGAAACATGAGCGAAAACGAAACTCTTATAAAGAAAATTAGACTATCAGACATACAAACTGCTGATAAAAACCCTAAAGACCATGATGTTGGGGCTATATATCAAAGTATGAAACGTTTTGGATTTGTAGCATTTCCTTTAGTTAACTCGACAACAGATAAGTTATTAGCAGGACATGGACGTTTGAAAACCTTACACATGATTAAAAGTGAGGGAGAGTTTGTACCTGCAAACATTGAAGTAGATAAAGACGGAGAATGGTTAGTTCCCTGCTTATATTCTGCAAGTATAGAGAATGAAGCCGAAGCACAGGCGTATCTTCTTGCCGACAACAGATTAGTTGAAATAGGTGGTTACAATAACATTGATTTACTTGACTCTTTACAGGAAGTTATTAGAGAGACAGGGTCTTTAGACGGAACAGGTTGGGACTTAGATTCAATAGAGGACATAATAGCTGACATGGAAAGAAGTTCATTTGAAGTTAAAGAATATGGAGATGATTCTGTTGGAGATGAAACATCAGTTCAAATATCAGTTGGTCGTTATAAATTTAAAATAGATGCTGATGAATTTTATGAGTGGGAAGAAACAGTAAAATCTCAAACTCAAACATCAGAAGTTAATGAAATAAATGATTGGATAAAAAACCAATTAGGCTTGACATAGAGAAAAATCTTGCTATCCTTTATTAAGTAAAGAGGTTGATTTAACCATCTAGCCTCCTTTCTTTTAGTATGGGACGGCGAGGGTCTGGGCAACTAAACCCTCAATGTTTCTAACACAATTACCACTAATACGGATGAATTAGAGAAATTAGTGGAAACACGTCGCAAGTCTGACAATGAGGTCGGACACAACTTCGGTTACTACAAATACCTTATATTTATTGCCTTAACAGGCTTATCTAAATAAGTGATGTCGTAATTTTAACGAAGGGCGAATCCTCTGGCGAAGCCATATCTTTTATAGATTGTATCTTAAAAAGCCAATTAGATTGGTTCAACAAGTAAACCTAAACTAACACTTTAGCTCCAGCCGTGTCAACATAAAACCCTATAAACATTGACTTGATGTTACGTCTTCTCCTCTTCCCTGCAGAATCGCTTCTGGGATGGTACATTTACACTATATGGTTTAATAGATTTATTAACACCCCCTGAAGAAACCTGAACATCCGACATCACTTTACTGAAATACACTATATGTAGTAGGTTGATGTCAAAACTGATGTCCAAACTCATTTTGAATACACTTCTCCCCCGTCTTGCTCTTAATAGATTTATTTATATCCTAATACATTGTGGAAACACAGAATGGCAGGTTCGGAGCGAATTTCGACATCATAACCCCTAAAGATATAGCCTCATTTTCATCGAGAGTCTTGGGGAAATGTCTTATATCTCTTATTCGGGGAATTAGTAAAATACAGTAGCATATATTTCAACATTTATATAAGATTAGGTTGACCTGAGAAGGACTGATGCCGAATTTTGCGTGAAACTTGAAATCCAGTTTGGATACACCTCTCCCCCGTCGTGCTACCCAAATGCCTAACAAACATTTTAGTAGGGTATGGCGTCCCATTCAGCGGGTCTAAACCAAAATGTAGATTCGGGTATCCCATAACTCTCCCTCTACATTACATGGTCTTCTCCTAAGTACTCGTGGGGGGAATCGAACCCCCCAACGCTACCGACTAGCTACGAGTTGCTTGGTTACTCTAGGTCGTCCAAGTCTTTGAAATACATACGTATATCATCAGTTGGGTCGCTACCAGGTCTTAGTACTAAGACTAAGAAATAGATAACCATTGGACCTACGAACCAAAGAAGCAATGTTAACATTAAGCTCCTTTCCTGGCTTGATTTAAGCCATTAATTAGTGAAGGGATTACTTCACTTCTGGAAACAAATCCAGACCTTACACCAAACTTGTTGGTGTTTAGCAATCTGTGAGATAATTTCTTATACTCATCAGCATTTGCACAGATAAACATATGTAGTTGTTTACCTAATCCTTTTGATATTGCATCGAACATACTTGCTTTATCAAGTCTACTAAGTACTACAACAAAGTCGTAAGTAGCTTGGATGTATTCCAACCTACTCATGAGACCATCATCATTCATATTACTACGAAAGAATCTGTGCTCAATAGTGTATGGGTTCTGAAAACTCAGAGCCGAATACCTATCTCGTCTGTCGTCATGCTTAGTACTAGCTACAGCAAGTAGACTGTTAGTAGCTGAATCACGGTAAGGCAAGTTACGTTTTGCCCAACTGTTTTCTGCTCTACCAGCTATCCAGTTGAACCAATCTTTCTGATTAGTCCAAAGGTCTTGGTATAGCTTAAGCAACAACCATGTTTGAGTAGTTGTGTAATATGACTTGGGAACATGTACATGCATTCCTGCAGTACTTGCATTCCAAGCATAGAACCCTTTGCTTTGAGTTGCATTCCAATTTAATTGTTGGTGTGCAGTCAATGTCAAAGGTTGAGTAACAAACTCAACACCATGATTCAAAGAACCATCAGTTTTAGCAATTACCAATTGTTTGATGACATTGTCGTCATCATTGTATATGCAGGGTGTATCCTCATGAAACTCTCTTAAAGCCTCATAAGCTGATTCATCCCTATCATAGTGATAATCATTATCTCTGATATGTTCTACTTCCAACTCTACTCCCATAGGAATAAAGCCTTTAGTTGCTGATACAATAGAAGGTAGATAATCCGCAGTACGGTCTCCGTCGATGGTATCGAAAATTAATTCGCCATCTCCAGCAACCACTGCATGGATATATCTTACTTCTGGTTTGTGTGAATAACTAGCTATACCTGAATCAAGTTCAGGATAGCAATCGAAATAACACATATTTCTCCTTTTAGTATGTGTACTACAGTAACGTCGTAGTACTTAACGGGTGCTAGCACCTGTCTCCCCCCACAATTAAGTAGAGGGAGGTTAGCTACTAGCTTGTAGTAGGGTTGTTTCTGTTTTGTAAGAAACTCACCTCATCACTAGGGCTTAGTGGAGTTGGTTTTAATCCACATATCCACTGTATTACATGCTTGTACCACACTTCTCTGGTGACATTCATGTAATTGAGCATTTCCGTTTGAACAGGGCGTATAGCGTGATTTACAGGCTCAACGTACGCTCTTTCACGAATATCAAGAGTATCTTCATACTCTTGGTCTCTATCATCTTCATCAACAACGTCACCGTAGTCAATAGAATTGTCATTGAAGTCATCTTGATATACCATAATGGCATTGTCTAAGATATCTTCAGCAAGTTCCAGATTATTTGCATCTGTTGCTTGTTTCCAACCCTCATACTTACTTGAATAATCTAATATATGTGATATATTTCTTGATTCAGTATGTCTGTATGTAATGACTCTCTCAACAGTGTGGAGTTCGTCCCACTCACGTTCGAAAACGATTTCTGTTGATAGGACTTCGTCTTTAGAAAACAAAGCCCTTTTCATCTTACCTATAGTATCCTTCAAACTTACATGAAGGAATTTAGGAATTGATTTACTCATGTTTCTCCTTTTAGTATTGGCAATCTGCCTGCCCCGTAGGGCAGGACTTGATTACCTGTTATTACTTACGAGCTTTAGTCTCTGACTTAGCTTGCTTCTTAGTCTTCTTAGACTTTTTAGCTTTGCTAGGTTTAGACTGTGGCTGTTCGAACAACTGAGGTTGTTCTACTTCTGCAGTACGAGTAACCTTGTAAAAAGATTCCTCATAAAGCATTTGGTCTATCTGGTCGTCCGATAGGTTGAGGTTCTCATAGCACCAATCCATGACTGGTGATATAGCTTCACAGTTGATTTCGCAATATCTACTGTAAATACCCTCTACCCTGTTACCGCACTCAGTACAGGTTAGACCATCCCAACTCAACTTGACTTTGAATTTGTCGCACATTTCCTCACGAGATTGGATTCCAACCTCATGAAACTCACGCCAAATGTCTGGATGAAATGTCATCCAATCTTGAACAGAGTTCATGTCTTCATCATCAAAGTCGATGTAGTCAGCAGCACCAACAATTTCGCAATTGTCAGCAACTAAATCACTACCAACTCTCGTTAGTCCTCCAGTCTGATGATTTCTACCAACCCATTTCTGAGTCTTGTAGCTATCGTTGGAGAACCATATACCCTTGTCCCAAGTACCGTGATACTGACCGATAATGTAAGTATCGTACTTAGTAGAAGCTGATGTCATAAACACCAACTTGTTTCCATAACCTTGGTTAATCATACCGTCAACCATGTCACGGAAGTAAGGGTCATCAAGTTTTGATACTGGAACATACTTCATAAAATAGTCTATGAAGAATCTAGTATCTGACAAGTCAGATTTGACAGGTGGTATAAATGCCTCTGGCAAAATACCATTGTGTGCCATCACTGTATTCTTGTTAACTTGAAATGGGTGGTTGTTGTCAATACATACAGACCCATGAGTTGCTATTCTCATGTGAACTAACATGTCTCGATTACCATACTTTTCTTGAACTTCAAGAACTCTAGCTATGAACTTTGCTTTGTCCATAGACTTCTCAGTGACAATTTCTCCATTGTCAAAGTATGCTACACCACCACCATCAGAGTTGCGATTCCACATCTCCTCAAGTTGTAGTTCGGTTACTTGTGTCCCTGCTGGAACACTAGCTATAATACACAATTTGTGTACCTCCTTA
>VMHT01036599.1_pt1 | contig 19586 bp, 19 predicted proteins | sample 4693611 | NCBI WGS metagenome assembly VMHT01 (sample SAMN12280063, study PRJNA550983) | marine metagenome | isolation source: seawater sampled from same location over 5 years 0.02-0.2 micron viral filtrate | place: USA: collected off the coast of southern California halfway between the port... ...
CAAAAGTTCCTTACCAAATGAAAATTTAAATCAAGAAAATTCTGATTTAGATGATGAAATTCCTTTCTAAAGTCCAATGGAAAAAAACTCTGTAGAGATCGATAAATCATACAAACCTATTTTTGTTCAAGATGAAATGAGTTCATCTTATTTATCTTACGCTATGAGTGTTATTGTAAGTAGGGCACTGCCAGACGTTAGAGATGGATTAAAACCTGTACACAGAAGAATTATTTTTGCCATGTATAAAGGTGGCTACGATTGGTCCAAGCCTTTTAGAAAATCTGCAAGAATAGTCGGAGATGTAATTGGTAAATACCATCCTCACGGTGATCAATCTGTTTATGATGCATTAGTAAGATTAGTTCAAGATTTTTCAATGAGTTTACCATTAATTTCTGGTCAAGGAAATTTTGGTTCTATTGATGGAGATCCAGCAGCAGCGATGAGATACACAGAAACCAAATTAGGTAAAATAGCTTTGCACCTAACAGAGGATTTAGAAAAAAATACAGTTAATTATAGAAGCAATTATGATGAAACTGAAAAAGAACCAGAAGTTTTACCATCACAATATCCAAATATATTAGTTAATGGTGCGGGAGGAATTGCAGTTGGTATGGCAACAAGTATACCACCTCACAATCTTAGTGAGGTAATTAATGCTACAGTTGCATATGTTAACAATAAAGACATTACAGTTTCACAATTAATGAAACACATCCCAGGACCTGATTTTCCAACTGGAGGTGTAATAATAGGAAAAGATATTATTAAACAAGGTTATAATAAAGGTCGTGGATCTTTCAAAATAAGAGGTGAAATAGACTTAGAAGAAAAAAAAGGTGGCAGAGAAACCTTAATTATAAAATCAATACCTTATCAGGTAAATAAATCAGTGTTGATAGAAAGAATTGCTCAACTTGTAAGAGATAAAAAAATTGAAGGTATAAGAGATTTGAGAGATGAGTCTAACAGAGAAGGCATTAGAGTAGTTATTGAACTTAGAAAAGCTGTTGAACCTGAAACAGTAAGAAGACAACTGTACAAATTGACAAATATAGAGAGTTCTTTTGGATTTAATACATTAGCTATTGTAAATAAAAAACCAAAAATTTTAAATTTAAAAGAATTTATTTCAGAATTTTTAAAATTTAGAGAAGATACAGTAATCAAACGAGTCAAATTTGATTTAAAAAAAGCTGAAGAAAGAGCTCATATTTTAATAGGATTGGCTACTGCAGTAGAAAATATAGATGAGATTATTAAAATTATTAAAAATTCTAAAGATACAGACATTGCAAAAAATAATTTACTTTCTAAAAAATGGAAAATTAAAAAAAGTGCAAAATTAATTGCTTTAATAGATAAAAAGAAAAATATTACAAGTTATAAGCTTTCCATAGAACAAGTTAATGCTATTTTAGAATTAAGACTTCAAAAATTAACAGCTTACGGAATTGGCGAAATTGAAAATGAAATTAACAAATTAGCTGAATTAATAATAGAATATAATAAAATAATAAACTCTAAAAAAGAACTGAATAAACTTATAATTAATGAATTAGTAAACATTAAAGATAAATTTGGAACACCAAGAAAAACAAAAATTATTGATGCCGTTTTGAATTATAACATAGAGGAAACTATTCAAAAAGAGTCAGTTGTAATAAGCATTACAAATCAAGGCTACATCAAAAGAAGCCCTTTAAGTGCTCTAAAAGCCCAAAAAAGAGGCGGAAAAGGTAAATCTGGAATATCTACAAGAGAGGAAGATTTTGTTGTTCAAATATTCACTGCAAATACACATACTCCAGTTTTATTCTTTTCAACTCAAGGATTGGTTTACAAAATTAAAGCTCACAAAATACCTGAAGGTACTGCCGCTTCCAAAGGAAAATCAATTTTTAACATTTTACCATTAAAAAGCCATCATGCAATAAGTTCCATAATGCCTCTACCTGAAGATGAGTCAGAATGGAAAAAGTTAATGGTAATTTTTGTTACTTCAAAAGGTAATGTGAGAAAAAATACATTAGAGGATTTTGTTAATATTAATAATAGCGGTAAAATTGCAATGAAACTAGATCAAGATGATAAAATTATAGGTGTTAAAATTTGCAAAGAAGATGAAGATATTCTTTTAAGTACTCAATTTGGTAAATGCATCAGGTTCAAATCGAAAAAATTAAGATTATTCAAAGGCAGATCTTCTAAAGGTATCAAAGGAATTCAATTAGCTGATAAAGATAAAGTAATTTCCTTGTCAATAATAGAAAATTCAAAAATTGATGCTAAAATGATTAACAAAGACAAAAAAATTAAAAGCGGTATTGATAAATTCATCTTATCTGTTTCTGAAAATGGTTTTGGAAAAAGAACTTCTTATCTTGAGTATAGAGTGACAAATAGAGGAGGCAAAGGTATAATTGGTATAATAAATTCTCCAAGAAATGGAAATATTTCATCTTCATTAATTGTTGGTGAAGAGGATGAAATAATTTTATCAACCGATAAAGGTAGTATTATGAGATGTGCTGTCAAAGAAATAAGAACAGCTGGCAGAAATACACAAGGTGTTAGGATCAAAAAATTATCCGGTAGTGAAAAAGTTGTATCAGTAATCAAAATAGAGGATAATATTAATTAAATTATGAAAACAGCAATTTATCCTGGAACATTTGATCCAATTACTTATGGTCACATCGATGTTATTAGGAAATCTTTAAATATTTTTGATAGAGTAGTGGTTGCAACTACCGATAACGTTAATAAAAATTATTATTTTACAATTGATGAAAGAATTGAAATAATTAACAATTCTTTGTTTAAAGATCTAAAACTTAATAAAAAGAAAATAAAAGTTGTTTCTTTTAGTAATCTTACAATTGATTTATGTAAAAAATTCAATGCAAATGCTATTATTAGAGGACTGAGAGCAGTATCAGATTTTGAATATGAATTTCAGCTTGCAGGAATGAATAAAAAATTAAATTCTAAAATTGAAACAATGTTCTTAATGTCTGATGTTGAAAATCAAATTATTTCCTCTAAATTTGTGAAAGAAATTGCTTGTTTAGGTGGAAATATTGACAGATTTGTTACAAAATATGTTGTAAAAATGTTAAAAAATAAATCTTAATGAAAAAATATTTTTATTTATTTATTTTTTTATTTAGTTTGCTAACCACTAATATAAAAGCTAATAATAATATTATGATTTTAAAATTAACATATGGAGAGGTAAAAATTGAACTTTTTGCCGATAAAGCACCAAATCACGTTAAGAGATTTAAAGAATTAGCTGATGCCGGAAAATATGATGGTGTTGTTTTTCACAGAGTTATTGATGGATTTATGGCCCAAACTGGAGATGTAAAATTTGGAAACTCTAATAATTCTGAGTTCAACCTATCACTTGCTGGAACAGGTGGTTCTGAATTACCCAATTTAAAAGCAGAGTTTTCAGATATTGCACATAGCAGAGGAACACTATCAGCTGCACGTTCTGCTGATCCAGATAGCGCTAATAGCCAATTTTTCATATGTTTTGATGATGCACCTCACCTAGATAGGCAATACTCAGCTTTCGGTAAGGTTGTAGAAGGTATGGAATACATAGACATGATAAAAAAAGGCGATCCAAATAGCGGTTCTGTACCTGATCCAGATAAAATAATTTCTCTTAAATCAAAATAAATATAATGCCTAATGATGAATTTTCATTTGAGCTATTAGCTCAGGATGATAGAGCAAGATTGGGTAGGATTACAACACCAAAAGGAATAGTCGATACTCCTGCATTTATGCCTGTAGGTACACAGGGAACTGTAAAAGGCATTTACACAGATGATATAAAAAAAACTAACACTCAAATAATCTTAGGTAACACGTATCATTTATTGTTAAGGCCTGGTGTTAAAATATTAGATAATTTCAATGGTCTACATAATTTTATGAACTGGGATAAACCTATTTTGACGGACTCAGGTGGATATCAAATCATGTCTTTATCTAAATTTAATAAAATTGATTATAGGATAGGTGCTATTTTTAAATCTCATATAGATGGAAAAAAGATTATTTTAAGTCCAGAAAAAAGCATACAAGTTCAGAAATCAATTAATTCTGATATTATTATGGTGTTAGACGAGTGTCCTAAGTTAACATCTGATAAGAAAATTCTATCTAAAGCAATTGAGGTTTCTACCCATTGGGCGAAAAGAAGCAAAACTGAATTTGGAAATAATAAAAAAAAGGCATTATTTGGAATAGCTCAAGGTGGCTTGTATGCTGATTTGAGAATTGAAAGTATTGAAAAATTAAAAGAAATTAATTTTGATGGTTATGCAATGGGCGGTTTAGCTGTAGGAGAAAAGCAGATTGATATGTTTAAAATACTAAATGAAACATCTAATCATTTACCCAAAGAAAAACCAAGATATCTAATGGGTGTAGGAACTCCCTCAGATATACTTGGAGCTGTTAAAGAGGGTATTGATATGTTTGACTGTGTTATGCCTACTAGATCAGGAAGAACAGGTTTAGCTTTTACTTGGCAGGGTAAGTTAAATTTAAAGAATGCAAAATATCAATATGATAAATCTCCTTTAAATAATGAGTGCGACATAAAACAACTAAATAGATATTCTAAGAGTTACTTAAACCATTTAATCAAATCTAATGAAATGATGGCTTCAATGATAATTTCATTACACAATATTCATTTTTATCAACAATTTATGAGTGAAATAAGAAAAAATGTAAAGAATGGTACATTTTCAGGTTTTTATAAGAAATACATTAATTTGTTTAATTAATTATTTGAATTTTAATTGATTAATATATAAAAGAACAATTTTGTGGGCCCTTAGCTCAGTTGGTAGAGCAATTCCCTTTTAAGGAATGGGTCGATGGTTCGAGTCCATCAGGGCTCACCAAATACCTAAATTTTAATTGGCGGGTACTTAATAATTACCTCAGATATCCAGTTATTTAGATTTTCAATTCTTTTCTTGCTACTAGGATGAGTGCTAAGAAATACTGGAGGTTCTTTTCCTTTATTTTTCTTTGCCATTCTTTCCCATAATTTTACACTTTCTCTTATATCATAACCGGATAATGACGAAAAAATTAACCCTAAATAATCTGCTTCAGTTTCTTGCTTTCTTCCAAATGGATTCATTATTCCTAATTGAAAGATATCCATCCCAGTATTATTCCCAACTGTATTTCTAGTTCTATTAATAGCTCCTCCTAAAAAAATATCTGCAACTGTTGTGCCGAGATTAATTGTCATTGCATGGCTCATTCGTTCGATTGAATGTCTTGCAACTGCGTGAGCTATTTCATGACCCATAACTATTGATAGTGCATCAGTATTTTTTGTTATTTTAAGTAAACCAGTATACACAGCAATTTTTCCACCTGGCATACACCAGGCATTCGCCACTTTTTCATTATCAACTAAAACATAATCCCACCCAAAATTTTTTGTAGGATCTTCCTTGTTTTCTTTTTTAAAAAAAGCACTAACAGCAGCTTCCATTTTTTTTCCAATAGATCTAATTTGATTTAATTGAGTTCCGCTAGTAATTAGTTTTGATTTAGCTCTAAAGTTTTCATAAGCTGCTGCAGCTTGCCTGTTAATACGAGATTCTGGAATGATGCTTAATTGTTTTCTGTCTGTTATTGGCACAGTAGAACAAGAGGGTAGTACTAACGAACAACAACTGCACCCAAATAAGCCAAGAAATTTTCTTCTATTTATGTTATACATTTTAGATTCATGATTTTAAATAATAAATTACTAATTGCAATTTTTATATTAATATTAATTTTCATAATATACTCAAGTTATTCATAATTATTAATGACAAATAAAAATATTAAAAAGTCTTTTTTAGCTAAAATGAGAAATAATTTTATTGCTGGGATAGTTGTTTTAATACCAATTGGTATTACCTTATATTTAACTCTTTTTTTTGTAAGAATATCTGGAAGAATTATTCCAAAAGAATTAAATCCAAATAATTATCTTCCATTTAATATACCAGGAGTGGAAATATTAATTGCTATTTTGCTTATTGTTCTTGTTGGTTGGATTTCCCTTTCTTTTCTTGGTAAGAAATTTTTTGACATTTTTAATAACGTTTTGAAAAAAATTCCAATATTAAGAACAATTTATTCTGCAATAGTTCAAATGACTGAAAGTTTTACAAAAAGTGATAATACTGAGAAAAGTGTTGTTCTTCTAGAGTATCCTAGAATTGGTATATGGGTCGTTGGTTTTGCAACTAAAGAAAATAAAGGTATTATAAATAATAAGATTAATGAAAATCTTGTAAACGTCTTCGTTCCCACAACTCCAAATCCTACAAGTGGTTTTTTATTAATGGTACCAAAAAAAGATCTAATTTACTTAGATGTTTCATTCGAACAAGCTTCAAAATTTATTGTTTCAGCCGGAACAACAAACATAGATTAAACTTCATCAACATTAATAATTTCAGCTTTATCAAATAATTTTAATAAAAATGCATATTTTTTTTGATTTACATTAATTTGATTACTTTGGACATATTTTTCTGCAAGTTTAAATAAATCCTCATGAATTACTGGATCAGCAAATCTGAAATTTTTTATACCACTTTGTTGATAACCAATTAGATCACCAAAGCCTCTTAATTTAAGGTCTTCTTCTGAAATAAAAAATCCATCATCTGATTCTTTAAGTATTTTAATTCTTTTTATCGCATTTTTGCTTAATCCTTCTTTAAATAATAAAATGCACGTTCCTTGCTTATCTCCTCTGCCAACTCTTCCTCTTAATTGATGTAATTGAGCTAGACCAAATTTATTTGCATTTTCAATAATTATCAAATTTGCGTTTGGAAAATCAATGCCAACCTCAATAACAGTTGTCGAAACTAGTATCGAAATTTCTTTTTTTAAAAATTTATTTAAAACCTCCTCCTTATCTGTTTTATCTAAAGCTCCATGGATAAGTCCAACTTTGTTAGGAAATTTTTTATTAATTATATCAAATTTTTTTTTTGCAGATGAAAAGTCTAAAAAAGAAGATTCCTCTATTAATGGACAAACCCAAAAAACTTGATTTCTTTTATTTATTTGATTTTTTATGAATGGCCACAATTCTTTAATTTTTTTTTCAGGTTTACTTAGAGTTAAAATTTTTTTTCTATTTGAAGGTTTTTCTTTAATCTTGGATATATCCATATCACCATATAAAGACATCATCATAGTTCTAGGAATAGGTGTAGCTGACATTAAAAGAACATCACAATTAATTCCACCTTTTTTTGATAACTCTAGTCTTTGTTTTACACCGAATTTATGCTGTTCGTCAATTACAGCAAAACCTAATTTATTAAAATTAATTTTTTTTTGAAACAAAGCATGCGTACCAATTAATAAATTTGTATTTCCATTTTCTAAATTTTTTAATATTATTTTTCTGTCTTTATTTTCAGTTTTTCCTGAAATAAAATCAATTTTTAAACCTGTATCTTTAAATATTTTTTTAACTAATAAGTAGTGTTGTTTCGCTAATATTTCTGTTGGGCTCATTAATGCACATTGATAATTACTTTCTATTACATTCGATATTGCTAACAAAGAAACAATTGTTTTTCCAGAACCTACATCTCCTTGAATAATTCTAAACATTCTTTGTTTACTCGACAAATCTGTATTAATTTGTTCAAGTACGTTTTTTTGATCATCCGTTAATTTAAATGGTAATTTTTTAAGAATTAAATCTTCATTTTTTTTTGTAAATATTTTAGAAATTTTTTCTTTTTTAATTCTTTTTCTATTTTCTAATAATATAAGAAAATTAGCACACAACTCATCAAAAACAATTCTTCTGTAACTTTTTGAATTATTATTTTTACTCTCTGTGGATTTATGTAGCTTATCAATACTAGTATTCCAATTTAGTAAATTATTTTCTTTTATAAATTTCTCCTCCAGCCAATCATCAATTTTAGGTATATTATTAATTACTTGTTCAGAAATTGATCTATATTTTTTTTCATTTACTCCTTTTGTTAAATTATATTTTGGAATATTTTTAATTACATAATCCTTTTTATCTAAACTAGTAACATAGTCAGGATTTGTAATTTGATATTTTTTATTGAAATAGTTTATTTTTCCACTTATTAATATCCATTCATTTAATGGAAAAATTTTTCTTAAATATCCTTCTCTACTATTGAAATATACGATATCAATCTTTCCAGTATCATCCTCGCATAAAATTTTACTTGGTAAATTTCTTACTCTAGGAAAAGTCAATTTTTTTACGAGCACTTTAATAGACTGAATTTTACCAATCTCAAGCTTGTTAAGTTTAATTATATTTGATCTATCAGTTTCTGAATAGGGTAAATTTAAAATTATATCTTTTATTTTTTCAATTTTCTTCTTTTTTAAATATTTGGTTAATTGGGCTCCTACGCCTTTTAGCTTACTAACATCATTAAAAATAAAATCTTTTTTCATTTAGTAGAATTATTTATGTATAATACATTTTTATAATGAACGAATTAGAATCTTTAAAAAAAAGAATAATTTACAGAGCTTCCTATAGAGGAACAAAGGAAATGGATATTTTATTGGGTAATTTTGTTAATAAATACATAAATGAAATGAATAAAAGCTCTTTAAGAGAATTAGAAAATTTTTTGAATTTAGAAGATGAAGATATACTTAACTTTTATCAACATGGAATTGTAAAAAACAATATTGATAAAAATGGAATTTCTAAAATTTTTAAGGAGTTTAAAATATAATGGCGGAGAGGGTGGGATTCGAACCCACGAACGAGTTGCCCCGTTGCTGGTTTTCAAGACCAGTGCTTTCAACCGCTCAGCCACCTCTCCTAGTAATTGAATAGCTTTATTTATTACTATCAAAGTTAGTAAATAACAATAAATAAGTATTAAATTAGTTATGCTAGTTAATATAGTTTAATTATGATAATTAAAAAAAATGTTAAAAATTATAATAATCTCCTTTTTTATAAACCTATTTATTCAATTTAACGTATCAGCTAATGCTGGTTTTAACGCATGGTTAAACGATTTTAAAATAAGGGCAGTTAAAGAGGGGATATCAAAATCGTCTGTCGACAATATATTGTCCAATGCTAGATTCTTGCCAAAGGTTTTAGAATATGATCGTTATCAACCTGAATTTTATGAAGATACATTTACTTATATAAAAAAAAGATCATCAAAAAATAAAATTAAGCAAGGTCTTAAACTTTACAAGAAAGAAAAAAGTACAATTTTACAAATTGAAAATGAATTTGGAGTTGAGAAAGAATTATTACTTGCATTAATGGGTATCGAAACAAATTTTGGAAAATATCTTGGTAAAATGGATATTGTTTCATCTCTAGCTACATTAAGTTTTGATAAAAGAAGAAGTGAATTTTTTACAAAAGAATTGCTTATATTACTGAAGTTAGTTGATAAAAAAATAGTAGATAAAAAAATACTATATGGTTCATGGGCTGGTGCATTTGGAAATTTTCAATTTATGCCAAGAACTATAAGAAATTATGCTATTGATTATAATAAAAATAAAACAATTGAACTTAAACAAACAGAAGACTCTTTTGCTTCAGCAGCGAATTATTTAAAAACTATTGGTTGGAAAAAAGATAAACCGTGTTTTTTTAAGATTGAACTAAAAAACAATATACCAAAAAAATTTCTGAACTCATCAGCCAGAAACATTCAAAATAAAAAAAAAATAAATTTTTTTAAAAAATATATTAATGATTTTGAAAATCTTAATATTAATGAAAACTTAATGAGTGCAATAATAATTCCTGATAAAGATATTATACCTGGAGCAGAAACTTTATCTCCAGCCTATCTTGTATTTGAAAATTATGAAAAAATATTAAATTGGAATAGATCTTTAAGGTTTGCATTAGCAGTTTGTACTCTTAAAGAAAGTTTTGAAGATGAAATTTAATTTTTTAATATTATTTATATTTTTGTTTTCTTGTACTACTAATTATACAAAGTCATCCAATAAAATACCATACAATTCTAAAGGATTTGCTTATGTGTATAATCAGGCAGATTTTGAAAAAAAAATTATAAAAAATAAACTTAATAATAATCAATTTATTGTTTCACATCAAAACTTAAAAACTGGAACATTATTACAAATATCAAATCCAAAAACAAAAGACTCAATTGTTCTTACAAATATAAGAAAAATTCAATATCCAGATTTTTATAAAATTCTTATTACAGAAGCGGTTGCTGAAAAATTGAATATTGATTATAAATTACCTTTAATAGAAATTCTTGAAGTTAAAAAAAATAAAAAATTTATAGCAAAAAAAGCAAAAATTTATAAGGAAGAAAAAAAAATACCCTCAAATGCCCCTGTAACCTCAGTGCATATATCTAATATCTCTAAAAAAAAAAAAATTTTAAAGTAAATCATGATGAAAACATCTACATTTTAATAGCTTCATTTTATACAAAAGATACTGCAAATTTTTTAAAAAAAAGAATCACTCAAGAATTACAGAGTTATGATAATAAAAAATTGTCGATTAAGAAAAAAAATAGTAAAAAATTTGACGTATTATCAGGTCCATATAAGTCTATTAATTTATTAAAAAATGATTACATTAACCTTAAAAATTTTGGTTTCGAGGAATTAGATATTTTCATTAATGACTAAATTTATAATTGTTACAATTCTATTTTTAAAATTTTGCTCAAGTGTTTTGGCTAATCCAAACATTCAAGCTAGAACAGGAATACTTATCGATTATCATTCGGATGAGGTTCTTTATGAGCTTAATCCAGATGATCAAATTTATCCTGCATCAATGACTAAAATTATGACAGCTATAGTCGCATTTGACCTATTAAAAAAGAATAAAATTTCTCTAGACGACAAGTATACAATTTCTGAAAATGCTTGGAGATTATCCCAAGCAGGATACTCTTCCATGTTCATAATGATAAACGATCAAGTTTCTGTAGAAAATCTATTAAATGGTATTATTATAGCCTCTGGTAACGACGCATGTATAGCTTTGGCTGAGGGTATAGCTGGATCTGAAGAAAATTTTGCTCAAATGATGAATGAAAAAGCTGGTGAAATTGGTATGACATCATCTAATTTTACTAATGCTTCAGGAATAAATGATCCTGATAATGTTTCAACTGTGAGAGATATTGCTATAATGTCAAAATACTTAATTAAAAATTACCCTGATTTTTATAAAATATTTAAAGAAAAAACTTTTACATGGGATAGGACAGGGGGCGAACCAATTAAACAAGGAAACCGTAACCCTTTACTTTATAAAAATATAGGCGTGGATGGTGTTAAAACTGGTTACTTAGCAGTAGAAAAATATTCCTTAGCTAGCTCTATGATAAAAAACAACAGAAGAGTTATTGCTGTTGCTTCAGGTTTTGATACAAAACAATTTAGAAGTAGTGAGTCATTAAAATTGTTAAATTGGGGGTTTAGAAATACTAATACTTTTGAGATTTCAAAGAAGGAAGATACTAATTTTGAAATTGATACATGGCTAGGAAAAGAAAATAAAATTAATGCTATTACTAAAGAAGATTATTTTATAACAATAAATAAAAAAGATATTCGTCATTTAACAGTAACATTAAATTACAATGGTCCAGTAAAAGCACCAATTCAAAAAGGGGACAAGGTCGCTGAATTAATAATATCTAAGAAAGATGAAACATTAAAAAAATTACCATTGTATGCTTCTGAAGATTTAAAAAAAGTTAATTTTTTTAGAAGTTTAATAACTTCTCTGAACTATCTGATTTGGGGAGATGTATAAAAAAAAACCCTTTTTTATAGTTTTTGAGGGTGTTGAAGGATGCGGCAAATCCTTTCAATGTAAAAAACTTCTGAATAATTTAAAAAAAATAAAAATAAAAACAATATTAACGAGAGAACCAGGAGGCACAAAAAGCGCTGAATTAATCCGAAATTTAATACTCAAAGATTATTTTAATAAAGGTAAAAATGAAAAATTTGATAAATACACAGATACACTCTTATATCTTGCTTCAAGAAATGAGCATGTAAAAAATAAAATTAATCCTGCTTTAAAAAAAAATAATATTGTTATTTGTGATAGATTTATTGATTCTACATTAGCATATCAAGTATATGGAAAAAAAATAAATATTAATTTTATAAAAAATGCTCACAAGTATATTTTAAATGGATTAAAACCAAATTTAACTTTTGTTTTAAAAGTTTCTCCTAGAACTTCACGTCAAAGGCTAAATAAAAGAAAAACATTAAATCGTTATGATAATTTTGCTCAATCATTCTATACAAATGCTCAAAAATCTTTTTTAAAAATTGCTAAAAATAAAAAAAATTATTTTGTTCTTGACTCTTCACAAAATAATAATTTTTTAGAAAAAAAAATTTTTCAAATTGTTTGCAAATATCTAAACATTAAATGACTTTACCAATATATTTCGAGCCAAAAAAATCTTTAAATTTAGTTAATTTAACTGATGAATTTAATTTTCTAAAAAGTTTGCACCTAAAGGATAAGTTACCTAATGCTTTATTATTATCAGGAGACAAAGGCAATGGTAAATCAACACTTATTAACCACTTATTATATTTTATTTTTGATAAAAAAAATTATGATGAAAAAACTAATAAACTTAATATCGTTTCTAAATTTCATAATCAATTTATAAACAATACTTTTCCAAATATAATTTATATATCAGGAGCAGACTATGAAAATACTAAAATAGAGAATATCAGAAATTTGAAGAAAAATATATTTCAAACTTCAATATTGGAAAAACCAAAGTTCATTATATTAGATGATGTTGAGCTTTTGAATGCAAACTGTTTAAATGCACTTTTGAAATTAATAGAAGAACCAAATAAAAATAATCATTTTATTTTAATCAATAATAAATCCAAATCATTAATAGACACCGTAGTATCTAGATGCCTGCAAATAAAAATTATACTCAGTGAAAGCAATAGATCTAGTATTATTCAATCTTTATTGAAAATGTTCGAATTGAAATCTTTTTTAGATCCTAAAAAAACATTTTTGTCACCAGGTTATTACATAAAATTTAATCATATCTTTGAAGAAAATGAAATTTTCATTAATTCTGATTTTTTAAAAAATATTTCTATTTTATTAAATTTATATAAAAAGAATAAAGATGTTTTATATATCGATATGATTTTATTCTTAACAGATTTTCATTATAAAAAAATACAAGGAGATAATTCTATTAAAACTGAAAAAATTATCGAACAAAAGCGATTCATTTTTGAAAATATTAATAAATTTTTTACATACAATTTAAATCAAAATGCTTTATTAAACGCTATAGAAAGAAAAATTAATTATGAGTAAAAATTTTTATATTACAACTCCCATATATTATCCTTCTGGCAAACCACATATGGGTCACGCATACTCAAGTATAGTTGCTGATGTATTTGCACGTTTTAAAAGATTAGAGGATTATGATGTTTTATTTCTCACTGGTACAGATGAACATGGTCAAAAAATTCAAAAAGAGGCTGAAAAAAATAAAAAAGACCCGCAAAAATTTTGTGATGAATTATCTGAAAAATTTAAGTCACTTACTAAATTACTTAATTTATCTAATGACGACTTCATAAGAACAACTGAAAAAAGACATCATAAATCAGTTTTGGAAATATGGAACAAATTGATTAAATCTGGGGATATTTACTTGGATAAATATTCTGGGTGGTACTCTGTATCAGATGAAGCTTTTTATGATGATGACGAAATAATTGAAAGTAATGGGAAAAAAACTTCAAAATTGTCAGGATCCGTAGTTGAGTGGGTAGAGGAAGAGTCTTATTTTTTTAAATTATCTAAATGGTCTAATAAATTATTAGATTATTATAAAAAAAATGAAGAATTTATTTTACCAATATCAAGAAGAAATGAAGTAATTAAATTTGTAGAAAAAGGTCTGAAAGATTTATCAATAAGTAGAACTTCATTTACCTGGGGTATTCCAGTCCCAGATAATAAAAACCATGTAATATATGTTTGGTTGGATGCACTATCAAATTATTTAAGTGCATTAAATTTTCCAAACATAGATGATGAAAAATACAAAAAATTTTGGCCAGCCGACATACATATAATTGGAAAAGACATATTACGTTTTCACGCTATTTTTTGGCCTGCTTTTTTATTAGCTTCAAAATTACCATTACCTAAAAAAGTTTTTGGTCATGGATGGATCTTATCTGGTGATAAAAAAATGTCTAAATCTTTAGGAAATATATTGGATCCAATTGAAATAATTAATAAATATGGAGTTGATCAACTAAGATATTATTTAGTTAAGGAAGTTTCTTTGGGTAATGACGGAAGTATATCAATGGAAAATTTAAAAAATTGTATAAACAATGATTTAGCCAACAATTATGGCAATCTCTGTCAAAGAGTATTTTCATTTATAAAAAAAAATTGCAGAAATAGAATTCCTACTTTCTCAAAAACAAATATGGAAGATGAAAAACTTTTAAATAATTTAAAAAAAAATTTACCTAATTTAATTGATTTAATGAATAAACAAAATTTAAATGAATACATTAAACAAGTAGTTAATTTTTCATTTGAAACAAATAAGTATTTTAATGATTTACAACCTTGGTCTTTAAAAGAAAAAGACCCAGAAAGAATGAATGCTATTTTAAATACAGCTGTAAAACAAATAATGAACATTAGTATTTTACTTAGCCCAATTATTCCAAATGCATCAAGAAAGATTATTGATATGATGAATTTAGACTATAAACAAATTAAAATATCTACTATTCTAGACAATGACTCTTTTAATCACGAAAAAGAAATGAAAGATTTAGAAATTCTTTTTACAAAAATTGAAAATGATAATTGATTCTCATTGTCACCTTGAATACGAACCAATGTCTTTGTCTTTAAATGATATTATTTCAAAAGCTAATAAAGAGGGTGTAAAATTTTTACTTACTATATCTACCACAAATGAAAGTTTGAAAAAAATAACCAAAATAATAACTGATTTTAATTGTGTTTATGGAACTTTTGGCATTCATCCTCATGAAGCTAAAAATCACAAACACATCAATTCACAAATGATAGTTGATAACATTAAAATTAACAAAAAGCTTATTGGTGTAGGAGAAACAGGGTTAGATTTTTATTACAACCACTCAGATAAAAAAGATCAAATTCAATGTTTTGAAGAACATATTTATGCAGCTCAAACACTTAACATTCCTTTAATTGTTCACACTAGATCTGCTGAATTAGATACTCTTGAAATACTTAAAAAGTATAAAAAACTAAAGGATCTTAAAATTTTAATACATTGCTTTACAGGTAGCAAAAGTTTTGCTTTTAAATTATTGGATTTAGATGCCTTTATATCTGCTAGTGGAATAATTACTTTTAAAAAATCTCAAGATTTAGCCGCTACATTTAAGGAGATTCCTAATAATAAGATACTTGTGGAAACGGATGCACCTTATTTAGCACCAGTACCCTTAAGGGGCAAATCTAATGAACCCTGTAATATTATTCATACAGTAAAATTTTTATCAAATCTTAAAAATATTTCCTTCGAAAAATTCTCTAAATTGACAACAGATAATTTTTTTCAACTTTTCGGTAAACTTAATTGAAAAATAAATTTACTATTTTAGGTTGCGGCAGCTCACTAGGATCACCTTGGATCACTGGTTATAAGGGAAATTTAAAAAAAAATAGTAAAAATGTTAGAACAAGATGCTGTGCACACATCCAAAAAGGTAACCTATCTGTTTTAATAGATACTTCACCAGATATTAAGTTTCAATTTTTAAAAAATAAATTAAAAACTGTTGACTCAATTATTTATACACATGAACATGCAGATCAAACTTCTGGTATATTTGAAATGCGTCCTTTTTTTTGGAAAAATAAAAAAAAATTACCGATTTATGGGAGTCAGAGAACAATAAACGAATTAATTAAAAAATATACTTTTTGTTTTTTTCCAAGGCATGGCTATAAACCGATTATGACTACAAATATTGTTAAAAAAAAATTTTATATTAAAAAAAAAAAAGATTCATTAATCATTTATCCATTTGATGTTAAACACGGTATGATTAACGCTTCAGGATATCTTTTTGATGGAATTGCATATATAAGTGATTGTAACAAAATATCTAACAAAGTCTTAAACAAATTAATCAACTTGGATTTTTTAATTATAGACTGTTTGAGAAAAGACAAGCATCCGTCACATTTTAACTATGAAGATGCATTGAGTTTAATTAAAAAAATTAAACCTAAAAAATCTATATTAACAAATCTTCATGTTGATTTAGATTATTTTAAATTAAAAAAAAAACTTCCAATTAATATAATACCTGCATACGATGGATTAAGTTTTAATTTTTAATTTCTTTAATTTTATGTGTTTACTCATTTGATATTTTGTTTAAAGCGTTATTTTTAAATAAGTTAGCTTCTTTGATATACCTACGAACCATGTCTACTGACTTATGACCAGTCATAGCCATTATATTTCTTTCACTGGCTCCATATTCAGCTGTTGTAGTAGCAAAGCCTGATCTAAGACTGTGACCTGCATATTTTTTTTCATCTAAACCTGCACCTAAGGCATGTTTCTTAATTATTAAAGCCACATTCTTATCTGATATTGGAAAAACTAATTCATTTTTATTCTCAATCATCCAATTTTTAAGATGGTCAACAGGACAATATTCTACATATTTAAAAGAGGGGATTGCTTTGGTCATTCCTTCTCCGGATTGATCAGATTTAGATTTTTTTACAAATATTTTCACTCCTTCGTTAACAAATTCAACATCATCTCTAGTAATAGCAACTAACTCTGATCTCCTAAATCCCCCTGAAAAACCTACTAAAATTAATGCTTTATCTCTTAATTTTTTTGACTCATTTGCTTTAGAGCTATTAATTACTTTAATAATTAATTTTAAATCATTGAATAATAATGGTTTTTTTGCTTTTTGATGAACTCCTATTTGTCTTTTAATGCCTAATAAGTTTTCAACGATTATTGGATGTTTGGTATCTAAATAATGACCTTTATATCTATGCATCACATTTATAGAAGCTAATCGTCTTTTTAATGTGCTGTATTTAGATTGTTTTGACAAATGTGTCAGATAAAGAGAAACAGTCTTAGGGTTAGTTGGCATGCTCTTAATTCTATGTTTAAAACAAAACAATGCAAAATCATTAAAGTCTGACTTATAAGCTCGAATAGTATTTTTAGCTTTTGAAAGCTTAAGATTGTCTATAGTTTCAATTTCAAGTTTTTTAATTTCAGTTGTTAAATCATTCATAATTTCCGATAACCATTAATTATCGGAAATAATATATTAAGTGATTTTAGATGTCAATACATATAATTTCATTGCTAATGATTAAATTTATTCTTCCCATAGCGGTATTTATATCAGTTGTTTACGGAATTTCGTATCTATGGATTAATTCAAGCTCAAAAGGTAAAAAAATGACAGCTTTAGGCGTAATAATAGCCCTTATTACAGGCATATCTCTAATAATTTACCTAATATTTGATTAATGAAGCTAATAGGTACTGAATTTCAGTTAAAAGTATGGTCTTATTTGAAGAAGATACCCCGTGGAAACGTGAAAACCTACTCTCAGGTGGCAAAAGCCATAGGAAAACCGCTTGCTGTACGTGCTGTAGCAAATGCAATAGGGAAAAACCCCAATGCACCCCAAATACCTTGCCATAGAGTGATTAGATCTGACGGATCGCTTGGAGGCTATTCTGGCAAAGGAGGTATTAAAACAAAGAGATTGTTGCTTAAAAAAGAGGGAATATCGCTCTAGAGTTGTTATTTGACGGGCGATTTGGTTTACTAGCCCCTATTCAACTCTATTATTTACTCACACACCGGTAAGTTGTACTTCAAAATAGCTAATTCAAAAAAAAACACCCTCTATGGCCGTTTAAACGGCATATTCTGATACCGCAGGGCTTCCAGAAATGATGCTATTTGCGGCCTTTGGAGGAGTCTAAAAACCACAATTTTAAACAATTTTAAGACATCTGAAATCGATTAATTTGTAATTTTTCCATTTTTAGTGGAATAATTACCTAATTTAAGGATTTTTCCACTTAAATTTGTCTACAGTTGTCATTTTATTCCTCAAATTTATCAACGTTTTTAACATTTTTTTTAATATTATAGCAATATTATTTACCTATAACTTAACATATTACTTTAATTACCTAACGTAAATAACTGTATTTATTGAAAATATTTGAGACTATAAAAAACAACTATTGGTATTGTAACAAATGACATAATAGTCGAAGTTACTATGACGCTAGCAACACTATCCACCACTTTTTTTTCCGAATACATAGATCCTACCAAGTAAGTTAAAATAGCACTAGGCATACATGACTGAATAAGAAGAACACCAGCAGCAAATCCTTGTATATTAAAGAACTTAATAAAACCAAAGCCTATAAGAGGCCCTACGATGACCCTAACAGCTCCAAGAATTGATGCATGTCTCCAAGAAACAACCTTTAATCTAGATAAGGCTATACCCAAGGACATTAAAACCAAAAATATGGTGGCATAGGTAAGTAAGAAAGTCGTATTTTCTAAATAACCTGGAACATCCCACTCAAAATATAAAAATATAACGGAAACTATTATTCCATAAATTGGCATATTCTTAATTAATATTTCTGGTGAGAAACTTTTATTTGCTAACAAGACACCAAGTGTAAAATGAAGAAGAATAACTACAGAAGCAATAGCAGACGCCACCCCTAACCCAGCTGTTCCGTAGGCAAATAAGCAAATTGGAATACCCATGTTTCCAGTGTTAGGTAAAATTAATGGTGGCAGTTCGCTGATAAAATCTTTCTTTAATAATAATAAAAATAAAACACCAACAAGAGAAAACCCTCCGATTATTATTAATGCGTAAATAAAGTGTTCAGTAAAAACACTTAATGTTACCCCTGTAGTTGTTATTGTGTAAAAAATCATAGCCGGAGTGCCAACGTTACCAGCAAAAGTAGTTATAAAGTCTGTATTGATTTCAGGATTTTTTTTACCAAGGTAATAACCTATTCCAATGACAAAAAATACAGGAAATAAAACGTCTATAAGCTTGAGGTAGAGCTCCATTATGCTCTTACATCAGATTTTCTAGGTTTCCTCAAGTTGTTTTTAAAATTAATAGCAGTCTCAAATTCCATAAGACGTTTATAAATAGATCTTAATTCAGTAATCCTAGTCCAATTTTGTAGAAATAAAGAAAAACTACTTTGTACTTCTCTAAACGCACTTGAGGTTTGTATTAAAACACCTAAAGTCATTGCACCTGTAAAAAGACCTGGACCCATAAGAAGATAAGGTACAATAATCATAGTTTGGTTGTACATAATTAACCAAAGATCGAAATATCCATAGTGTAAGAAAAG
>VMHT01198443.1_pt1 | contig 19551 bp, 16 predicted proteins | sample 4693611 | NCBI WGS metagenome assembly VMHT01 (sample SAMN12280063, study PRJNA550983) | marine metagenome | isolation source: seawater sampled from same location over 5 years 0.02-0.2 micron viral filtrate | place: USA: collected off the coast of southern California halfway between the port... ...
ATGCTGACGTCGTAAACCAAACCATCGTCGCCCTCGGGCGGAGGCGCGATGATGATGTCGCCGTTGTCTTCGAGCGGCGTGCAGGCTCGGTCGAGCACGGTGTCCAGTGCGCACGAGGCGTCCACAAGACCGAAACCCCACTTGTCGTTCCACCGGTCGGACACACCCGTTTCGCTGGCGGATCCTTTGGCTTCGGAGGAATTTCGAAGAATGTTTCGAATGTCCTCAGGGTCAAGGGTGTCGTCGGCTTGCAGCAGGGTAGCCACGATACCAGAAACAAGGGGCGTGGCCATGCTCGTGCCGTCTTTTGAATCGTAGTCGTTGTCGGCCAGTGGACGGTCGGGTTGTCCCGGGAAGGACGGTCCCGTTGCGGCGGTGGCCGAAAGAATGCCGGAACCGTACGAAGTCAAGTCGGGTTTGAGTTCGTCCCACTCGTCGTCGTCGCCGTCGTCAAGACGCGGCCCCCAGTTGGAATACGACGCCATGACGTCGTCGGTTCTGTTCACAGTGTTTCGGTCGTTCACCGCACCGATGGAAATGGCACCGTCGGCGCTGGCCGGGGAAGGGACGCGCTTGGTGCCGTCGTTGCCCATGGCCACGATGCAGACGATGCCGGCGTCTCGGGCATCGTTGACCAGACGCGCCTCAGCCCCTGAGCCGTTGTCGCCCTCATCATCGGGGTTCAGTGGGCTGCTGAGAGAACCAAACGACATGGACCCAACATCGATGCCCCGACTCGTTTCGTTGTTGCCCCAATTCGTGTCTTTGTTGTTGATCATCCACTGGATACCGTTGAGCGATGCTTGGGAGTTGGTGCCGCCCGAGTCGGTCAGGACCTTGATGTCGACGAGAAACGCGCCCATACCGCTGCCCGTGTGAACGCGGTCAGCGCCACCCGTGCCGAGAGCGGTGGCCGCCACGTGCGTTCCGTGACCTTGGCCGTCGTCGGGGTCAACCGTTCCGTCGGGGTTGGAAGCCGACGAAGTGGCGTCAAATCCGGCCACCCATTTTTGGTCGTTGTAGCTGGTCGCATCGCTGTCCGGCTCGTCGTCGACGTCGTCAAAGTCGTTCAAGGCACGATGTTCGTTGTCGACGCCGGTGTCAAGCACGGCGATGACCACACCTTCGCCGTTGTATCCCCGTTCGTATGTGCTGGCCGAATAGACCTCAGAAGGCATGGAACGAGCGGCTTCAGACGCCACACCGTTGAACGGAATCATGACGTTCTGCATCTCGACCACCACCACGCCCGGAAGCGAATAAATGTCCATCAGTGCACTGACAGGGACCTTGTCAACGACCACTGAATCGATGGATTCCATGATTTGGAACCAGGCACCTTGTTGGACGCCCATCCAACCGTGATCGTTGAGGACGCGTTCAAGCGCAGCCACTTCCTGATCGTTGGGCGCCCACGCATAATCGACCACAATCGCCACCGTTTTGCGGCCGTCGGGACCGATGACCGCCGTGGGAGAGATGGATTCTTGGCCGGCGAGGACACGCTGCAGCCGGTCGTCCATTCCGTTCCAATCGAGATCTGGGCCGTAGCCCAACCACCAACGGTCCGGTTCAGCCGAGACACGATCGCCTCGGTCGATGGCGCGCGCAGGGCGTTCACAGAGTTCATCACCGCACATCAGAGGAGGCAATCCGTCAACGAGAATTGGGGGCTCGAAGTCGGACGCAGGAGAGGCTTGAACCGGGTGTGTTAGAAGTCCTCCACTGACATCGGCGAGGAGCATCAGGAAGGCAAAGAGAACGGCGCCGAATCGAATGGAATGCCGGGGTGCACTTCGCATGGCTTCGCCTCTCCGTGTTGAGGAAGGCTTACCCACCTTTGATTCTATCCTCCCATGTATCACGCTGTCCAGCGATTGCCCGCTTAATTCATGGTGGGGGCCACTCGAGGTGAGAAGGGTCGGACGAACATTGCACATGAGGTCCGCTTGAGCGTTCAACCAGTCCGAGGGATGCTCCGCAAACGGGGCATGTTCCAGCGTCAGCGAGGTGCTCCATCCATGCGGCTCGTGTTTCCGGTTCATCGCTGGCTTGAACAAGATTTTTCAGCGGTTCTCGAAGGTGTTTTGGAACCTCGAGTCCCATGGCCGTCCACGGGTCGTCCACCTCGCTCAGGTCGACCATCGTCGCTTTCAATCGACGTCGTTGGGCCGCGTGAGCTGCGCCCTGAGTGGGTCCACCGTCCACCACACCGAGTTCAACCGGTCCGCCTCGAGCAACCAGCGGCAAGAGGGCGTAAGCAGCGACGAAGCCTCCGATGTGAGCCATGTGAGCGATGCCGCTGGAAACCCCCGATTCCATGGTTGCCAAGGCACGAGCGAGTTCCAGTCCAAAATACAACAGTGCGATGAAAACCACCGGCCAAGGTCGTATGAGCAGCAGAGGAAACGGAATCTCATCTTTTGGCCAGCCTGCAAGATAGGCGCCCAGCAACCCAAACGCCGCTCCTGACGCACCAAGGGCGGGCGTGAGCGAGTCGGCGTTGAAGAGCACCCACCCCAACGAACCACCCAACAGACCGATAACGTAGATCGTGGCAAAGCGCCTAGGGCCGAGGCGTTGTTCCAGAGGCACCCCCACCAGAGCCAGAATGAGCACGTTGCCGAGAACGTGCATCATGTCCCCTTGGCTGTGCAAAAACCCTGCTGTTGCCAGAGTGTGGACAAATTCGGGTTCAAAGGAGCGAACGGGCACCAACACGAAGTCGCTCCACACCCAGTAGTCCACGGCCCCCCAACCGTAGAGCATCGACCAAAACACCTGAACCACAGCACCCAACAAGACGCTGACCGTGATGCCCATGGCGATGGAGGTTCTGCTGCGTGCTGCGTAAACGATGGGGGAAAGGACCGCGAGAAACCAAACGGCGAGCACACCCAACTCCAACGGGGAGAAGAGGGCCACGGCGAAGACCATGCCGACCCCTCTGCCTCCCTCTCTTTTGAGTTGATGTCTTATCGGGACAAAACAGGAGGGTTCTTGCTTGAACGGGGTTTCCCCGCACCATGGCCACGACGCTCTTGCATCTCTCACAGGTGCAGGTCCGGCGCGGCATGCGAGTGGTGCTCAACGAGCAAGAATTGACCGTTGAAACCGGCCAAACCGTCGTGCTCTGGGGAGCGAACGGTACGGGAAAATCAACCCTTCTTGAAACCGCTGCAGGTCTCCTTCCACTTGAAATCGGGCACGTTCAGCACGGCGATTCGGTCGTCCTTGATTCAGAAGGGCGGCGCCGACGCACACCCCTAACGCTGGGTGTCGTGCTCCAAAAGAACGGGATGTTGGGCGGCGAACGGGTGGGTGAACACCTCCGGTGCGCCATGTCCATGAGCGGGCGAAGCATCGACATTGAGCCCTTCCTCAAAGCGTTTCACTTGACCCACAGAGCCAACGACACGGTCGCTCAACTCTCTCAAGGCCAAGCACGGAAAGTCGCTGTTCTTGCAGGCCTTCTACCGGCGTTCGCAAGCCAGTCCCCCGGCCTGGTCTTGCTGGACGAACCCGACGCCGGTCTGGACCACGACGCAGTGGTCGCTCTGTGCGGTTGGCTGGACGAGTTGAGAACCCGTGGTCACGGACTGCTCTTGGCCACCCACGATGACCGACTACGAGCGCACGCGACTCACGTGCTGGACCTCGCAGAGGACGGCGTGAAGCCCGTGGACGAGGCACCCACCCTGGTCGATGACCACGAACGAACCTCCACCCCAGCCCGCCCGCTGACCGCTGGAACCTTCGGTGTTCGGATGCATGTGCGAACGATGATGTGGCTCAACACCAACGCCATGGCGGCGTTGCTGACGCTGGGCGTGATGCTCGCCATGGGTGAATTCATGAGTGAACTCGACGGCATGCAACAGCTCGGTGTTGTCTTGGCACCTGCGCTGGCCGCCGGATTGTGCGGTGAACCTTTGGTCGCTGCACTTCGAGAGGAACGAGCCGGTGTTTGGTGGCGGGCGGTGAACGGTATCGAGCCTCATGCGTCGTGGCTTCCGTTGCCGATCGGCTTGGCGGTCGGATTTTTCTCGGCCACGGCTCTTGCCCATCCGTTGGATGCCACGACGCTCGGGGCCGCAGGTCTGCTCTGTTTCGTCGTCTGGCACGGTGTCGGATGGATGCAGCGTTCCACCCAACGACTCGCACGACCGCAAGCCGTGTTCGTCGGTTTGTTGACGCCCGTGCTGATCCTACCGTATTCGCTCCTCGTAAGCCTGTTGTCCTGAGGCGAACACCAACTTCAAGGGGGATTGACCGACACCAAAGGCCATGAAGCCGGGGGAAACGCTGTTGTTCCTTGGCTTCGGCGGCATCGGCGCCACGCTCCTTCTGGCGCTCCTCTGGGCACCGAGTGTCTCGCTTGAGGCGTTTGAATCTCCTGCAGCCCAGCGCATCTTCTACTGGCATGTTCCGGCCGCATGGGCTGCCTTCATCGCCTTCGGGGCCCTGTTCATCGGCTCTGCGGGATGGTTGTTCCGACGCTCGGAGCGAATGTGGCGGCTCCACGTCGCCGGCTCCGAAGCCGGCTTGGCCTGCGGCCTGATGGCGGTCTGGTCCGGTTGCGTTTGGGGAGCCGCAGAGTGGGGCACGCCGTGGGATTGGACCGACGTGCGTCTGAACACCTTCGGATTGCTCACCCTGTTGTCGATTTACGTCGTTCTCGGGCGAGGCAGCCAACCCGACGGGGTGGAAACACGGGACACGTTCGCTGCCTTCGGTTTGTACGGGTTTGTCTTGGTCCCCGTGACCTACATCGCCACCCGAATATGGACGATTCGACACCCCGGTCCCGTGGTGGGCACCGGTGACGACGGTTCAATCAACGGCGACATGAGCCTTGTCCTGCTTTTGGGCGCCATCTCCTTTACGGTGTTCATCGTCGGGCACATGATGGCCTCGATGCGACTGACGGCCCTCGAACAACGTCTTGAGCGACTGCAGGTCTCGGTCGATGGAGGCGAGTGAATGGAGGGCATGACGCACTTGGCCGTGGCCTATTTTGGCATGCTGTTGGCCATCGCACTCTGGACGTGGACCGTCGTTCAGCGAAGCCGCAGGCTGGGCGCCCGTCTGGACGCTCTGGAAACGGCTCAGCGAGGCCCCGCTGAACAAATCGGTGAGAAAACCGACGATTGAGCTTCCTTGAAGGCGTAGTCTTTCATAGCCACCGCTGCGAGACACGGTTGGCGAAGTGCATGGCGACCGACCTTGGGGGCGATTTTTGCTTGGTGTGCGGCGCCGAGCCCCCGCTGTTCGGCGACCGAATGTGCGAACCGTGTTTGCGCGCCCGCACCGTTCTTGCGAAAGTGCCCGAAAACGTCCCTTGGGTTCGATGCGCCCGATGCGGCATCGTTGAGATCGATGGAAAGTGGGAAAACACGACCGAAGACGAGGTCTGGGACGAATTGCTTCATCGAAACCTCGTGGTTCACGAACGGGCTGAAGACATCCAATTGGGGATGGAACCGGTGAAGGTCTCCGACCGACACACCCTGCTTCATATCCAACTCGAAGGCGTGATTGACAACCTGTTGTTTCAGGAAGAGCACACCATGCGAGCCCGCATGGCCAACGGCGTCTGTTTAACCTGCACCCGCCGTGCTGGTAATTATTTCGAAGCCACGGTCCAGTTGCGATCCAGCGCTCGACGACTGAGCGAGAACGAATTCACCAAACTGCGCGGAACACTGGACGTCGTTCTTGAGAAGCTGTCCGACGATCCGATGTTTTTCATCACCACCGAGGGGCCGGTCACCGGGGGCTACGACGTCGTGCTGGGCAGCAAGGGGCTTGCGCGTGCTTGGGGACGCCACCTCGTCAGCGAATACGGCGGCATGGTCGTCGAAACGAACTCAACGGTTGGCCGAAAGGACGGCGTTGACGTCACCAGACTCACCTTGCTCTATCGAAAGCCGGGATACGAAATTGGGGACGTGGTTCACTGGCGCAACCATGTTTGGCGGCCCTCGTCCTGGACAAAGGACGGCGCCATCATGGAGCGCGTCGACCGACGTGAACGAACGGGCGCCACGTGGCGGGATTTGGAATCGGCCAAGGTGGTCGCTCAACGACACGAATTGGTGGAGGTGGAATTTGTGAACGAAGACGCATCGGTGGGTGAATTCCTCGATCCGACGACATGGACGATGGAATCCGTTCGGCTCCCCTACGAACACACACCCGGTCGAACGGGTCTTCTCGTTCGATACGATGACGCATGGCTCGGCCTTCCGTTTATGGCGATGGACGCAGCAGAACCACCGGAGGAAGCGTGATGCAGAGCGAAGAACGTACAGAACCAGAGCCCACACTCATCGACTTGGCAGAACGCTTTGATTCAGAGGGGATGGTCGGCTTCACACGCTCCTTCCACAACGACCTGCGAGATGGGTTTTCATCCGTCAGCAGCGAACGCTACCCGTGGCTAGACGACCTCAAAAAGGCCTCTTGGAGCGGTGTTCTTTGTTTGGGCATGGGCGGAAGCGCTGCTGGAGGCGATTTTTTGGCCGCGCTTACGGCCCACGCAGGAGGATGTCCTGTGATGGTGCACCGTGATTATCGCCTTCCTGCATGGTTTGACGCAACGTGGTTGGTCATCGCCACGAGCCACAGCGGGAACACCGAAGAGACCGTCGACGCTGCGGAAGACGCCCTGAAGCAAGGCGCAACGGTCATCGTCATCGCCACCGGAGGCGTGCTCGCCGGCCTGTCTGAACTCTCTCCCAACTGTCATCTCGTTCCCTCCGTGGGTGGGCAGCCACCTCGAACCGCGTTTGGCCACATTTTCAGCCGTCAAGTGGCCGTGATGGAACACCTCGGTTTGATGAAGGCGCAAAGCGATGAAGATCGAGAAGCCATGCTGGATCGGTTGGCTGCGAACAACGAGCATTTCGACGTTTTGTCTCAGCCCGAGGGCGACATCGCCTTGCTGGCTGCCGGACTGATGAACCAGCCACTCGCTGTTATCGGGCCGACGGAACTGCAACCGGTGTTGAATCGGTTCAAGAACCAGATGAACGAAAACGCTGCCCGTTTCGTTCGCGTGGGTACCCTGCCTGAGATGAACCACAACGAAAGCGTCGCGTGGGGAGGCGTTGGGCCGGACGCCGACCCAACAGCCTCGGACCAAGCCGTGCTTTTGTTGACGTGGCCCGGCATGCATCCTCGAGTTCAGCAGCGACTTGACTGGATGGTTGCCCACGCTTCGACGGAGACGGCTTGGAACCTCGTGGGCGAGGGACAATCGCTGTTGGAATGCCTGCTCTACCACTGCATGGTGATGGACTGGTTGTCCATCACGTTGGCGTTTCTACACGGCAAGGACCCTGCGGCGATCGGACCCATCAACGCGTTGAAGGCGCACCTTACCTCTGTTCAGTAAAGAGGCCCGCAAATCAAACGGGGGTCGGGGTAGTTTTCCAGAGCATCCAGGCGGTTCTCAGGCCGAACCACACCCGGCAAGTCCCCGTTGACGGGTTCGTTCCATGAGAGTTGAACGTGCACGTGGGGCGGCCAGCCGCCGTTTTCGTCTTCGTGACCCATCGTCGCTAGGACGTCCCCCTTGCTGAATGCTTCACCGACGCTCCACTGGGAGATGCTGTCCCAGCTCAAATGGCCGTAAAGAACCCAAAAGGTGCGTTCGTGCTCGCTCAACGGACCGCCGACGCGCTCAGGAAGTCGCAAGGTGTGCTTCGTGATGAGGGTTGGACCGTAGGAGCCGTCTTCGTCGTTCACCGTCACGGCGGCCACCACACCGGCATCAAAGGCGTGCACGGGTGTATGAACGGGAGCCCCAAGGTCGAGACCAACGTGATGGTTGCGTTGTCCCTCGAACAGTTCTGTCGTGTACATGGCTGGGCGGTGCTCATCGTATCGGCCCACCGAGTACGGAAACGGCGCCGACCACCCGTCTGGGCTGGGTCGGGTGAAGTCGTGGACCCAGTAGGGTCCGTCAAACATCACGGTCGGATGAAAGGGAAACCCCTCGCCTGAGCCCATGGGGCGACGAAGCATCGAATCTACTTGAGGTTTCGGAGAATCATCAAAGCATGACTTGACCGTGCCACCCTCATGCTCGGCAGTGCACTGGTCGTTCTTGCGCCGAGCATGCTGCCCGGCTGGGCCTTGGCCACGGTGTTGGACGGCAGCAGTGATCGCTTCAGAAAGACCCTCCTCGCACCTGCCCTGGGGTTGCTGTTGATGTACGGTGTTTCGGGCACGTTGGTGCTGCTCGACCTTTGGTCACCGATTCTTTTCGCCGTGTGTTTGGTTGCGCTCAACGGGTTTGCCTACCGCATGATTCACCAGCGCCACGAGGTTCTCGCAAGGCGAACCCGATGGCAGATGCTGGAAGCCGCCATGCACGGGGAGATCTCGGACGAAAGCGACGCTTCATCGTTGAGCGAGGAAGCAGAAATTCAGCTTGGTTTTCAACGGAGTCGGTCCACCGTCTTGATGGGGATGAGCGTAGCGATTGCCGCCACGGCTGTCCTTCCAACCCTTCTCCAGAGTCTGCCGTTTGGTGTGGACTGGATCGGGTTTGCAATGCTCACGCAGCAGTTGGTGTTGGAGGGAAACCTCACCCTGCCGGGCACCAATCAAGGGTTCTGGACCTACCCACCGGCCTTCCCATCAACCGCAGCGTGGGTCGCCGTGCTGACCGGTGTAAACGCCGGCCAAGCCGTGTTCCACCTTGGCCACTACACGTTGTTCGTCCTCCTCCTGGGCATGATGGGCGCCATGGACCGCCACGGTGCGGGGGCGTACGCCATGTTCTCCATGGGCTTGGGCATCGGCTTGTTTGCCAAAACCTTCGACTCAGGGTTTCCCAGCGTGGCCAGCCAGCTCGGTTTGGTCGTCGGCGTGTTGGTGTTGTTTCGGCACACCGACCAGCGACAACGGCACCACACCCTCGGCTTGTGTTTGGCCCTGTATTCGGTTGCGCTGATCCATCCCACCGGCGCCATCTACCTCGCATTGCTGTTGCTGAGTCATGTGCTGCACGGCTTGTCCATCGACGACGAGGAGCAACGAGAGCGCCTACGGAAACTCACCTACGTCGCCTCCACGTTCATCACCATCGGCTTTGCGGTGGCTCTGCTCGTCATCGCCCCGCGTCTGTTTGACGAGGCTGTGTTCTCCGAATACGGCTGGCAGGGTGGACGGCCCCTGCTGGTCTACAACGGGGTGCTGCTGGCGGTGGCCGTTGCGGCCGCTTGGGCTCTGAGAACCACGTTGGAAGGGCGCATCGCCACCACGTGGTTCGCCCTTCTGTGGCTCTTGAGTGTCGTTCATCTGGTCGAAGGATTGCGCAACGTTCCGGTGCTGTCTCTTCTCTCCTACACCTTGTACTCAATGGCCTTGCACGCCTTCCATGTCCCACTGGCGGTGCTCGTTGCTCTTTGGCTGTCACCCCACACGGCCCTCACCGGCCTTGGCGACACCCCTCCAACAACCACCGGTCCACCCCAAGCCTTCGTCGCGGGGCTGATGGTGCTGGTCGTGTTGGGGACCCTCTTCGCCCAAACCGTGGCCTTCTCACTCTCGCAGCACGAAGAGTTGCTGGCTGTTTCTCCGGGAGACTTAGCGCTTCGAGACGCCCTTGAGGGTGTTGACGGAACCGTGTTCACCGAAAACATGCACTGGGGCTACCTTTGGAACGCGCCAGAGGGTCTTGAAGCGACCTCAATTCCGACCCTTGGCCTTGTGCACCTGGACAACAGTGAACAGTCCTCGGCGACCCAAGCAATGTTCTACGACAACACGACGTATTTCCTCGAACACAACATGCTCCACGCCTTGACCTCGCCGCTCGGCACCATGCAGTGGACCCTCGCTGAATCGCCTTACTGGGATGTGAAGGCACAAAACGACGGGGCCGTGCTGTGGGAATTGCACCCTGAGGGCGACGGAGAAGCGGTTCAATTGGACGGCATCGACGAGGACGACTGTCTGGCTTGCATCGCACGGGTTGACCCCTGGCGGGATCACAAATTCCGCGATCCGATGAACTTGGGGGAGGACCGTCCGTTTCTTCCCGAGGGTACGACGGGCACGGTGAGCCTCGACCCCCCCTCCTTTGCCACCAAACTTTGCCTGACCTACGAACTCATCGGAAGCACCGATGCGCTGTATTTCCAAGCCACTCAAGGCCTTGACCGACCCTACCACGGGCTTCGAACCGACGCTGGATACCATCAAGCCTGTTTTGGAGTCGACAACAGCACAGCGCTCACCGAAGTTCGATTGGAATGGGACGCTGAAGAACCCCGTCGCTGGCTCAACCCACTGGGCCTGTCCGGACGAGACAGCGTTCTGATCGACCGGACCGGTGTGAAGCTCCATTGGTGGTCATGGTCAAGTGAATGAAGGGAAACACCATGAGGAAGGATGACGAGCGAGATGTCATGGAGCACCTTGTGATCATGCTCCCCGTGCTCAACGAAGCGCTGGGGCTGGCGTGGGTGCTGGATCGAATTCCCTACGACCGGTTGGAGGCCATGGGCTACAGGACCACGGTGCTGGTGATGGACGGTCACAGCACGGATTCAACTCAACAGGTTGCAAAGGACTACGGCGTTTCGTTCGTCGAACAGGACGAGCACGGCAAGGGGGCAGCCATTCGACACGGTTTTCGAGAAGCCCATGCCTTGGAGGCCGACGCCGTGGTCATGCTGGACGCTGACGGAACCTACGCCCCCAAGGAAATGACGAGATTGTTGCGAAAGTTGCGAAATCACAGCGTCGTCATTGGCGACCGGCTCAACGGCACCATGGCACCCAACGCCATGACGCGCCTGAATTTTATCGGCAACCACCTCCTCACGTGGTTGGCCACCGCGTTGTTTGGAGCCACCACATCCGATGTTTGTTCGGGGTACTGGGCGTTCAGTCGACAAGCCATCGAAACGCTTCAGCTCAACAGTCAATCCTTTGAGATCGAGGCCGAGATGTTTGCAAGCATGGTGCACCAGCGAGTGCCGTTCGGCTTTGTGCCCATCAGTTATGCTGCACGCATCGGCGATGCCAAACTCGGCTCAACCGCTGACGGATGGCGCATCCTGCGGAAGTTGATCACACGTCGAATCTTTCCAGAACCGTTGTTGTAATCCTTGCCAAGGACTCAAGACCGAAGTCCACGTGGACCCCTCATGCAACGGCTCAAGGTCGTCGTGTTGGGGGCCGGTGGCCTGGTCGCTCAACGCCTCCAGCAACGTCTGGTCCACCACCCTTGGTTTCGCTTGGCAGCGGTTGCTGGCTCCCCACGATTCCGGGGAAAGGCGCTCGGCGCTGTCCCGTGGGCGTTGGACGAACAGAGGCCCGACCTTCCCGAAGTGCTGGTCGAGGACGTGGCGGACGAGGCGACCATGAAACGGTTGGTCGAAGACGGTGTGTCCGTGGCGTTTTCCTCCCTTCCCTCTGAGGAAGCTCGCCGCTTGGAGCCCATGTGGGTCAACGCAGGGGTGACCGTGTTTTCCAACGCCAGTGCGTACCGCGGCGTCAACGGCGTCCCGCTGGTCATTCCCGAGGTCAACCCCGAGGCCTTGGGACAAACCGAGCCCCTGCGCCACGCTTGCGCAACCAACTGCACCCTTCTGCCGCTTGTTCTTCCCCTTGCCTCACTCCACGAGGCGTTTGGTGTGCGATCCTACTGCATGCGGAGCGAACAGGGGCTTTCCGGTGGAGGCCACGCCTACATGCAGCAGGCCATGACCAAAGGTTCAGTGGACCCGAGCATCCCAGGAGAAGCGGAAAAAACCGAAACCGAACTTGAGCACGTTCTGGGCTGGTCGGGTGAAGCGTCGCTGAGTTGCCAACGCGTGATGAGGTCGGACGGCCACCACGTCTTCGTTGAGGTCAAGACGGAGCATGCGGTTGGCCACGATGCCGTTCAGACGGCGTTGAAGGAATGGTCGGACCGTCATCGGTCGTCGCTTCCCAGCGCTCCACACCAACCCTTGATGCTGGTGCCCTCCATCGACGTCGAGGCCCACCTCTTTGCCGACGGTGACGATTACCCTCAACGTCCAGACCCCGCAGTGGATTTGCACGCCGGCATGGCGATTGTGGTGGGCAGCATCTCTTGCCCCACCCCGCACACCGTTCGGTTCGAGGCGTTCAGCCACAACACGATTCGAGGTGCTGCCGGGGGCGTGATTTACCTCGCAGAGTTGGCCCACGACATGCAACTCCTGCCCGTCAGCCCCGTTCACCCGTAGGGTAAAAGGTTGGAACCACCTCCTCGGATTGGGTGCCGGGATGGGAATAACCGCAATGATTCCAGACATGACCATCGGTCAACTCATCAACGAAGCATCGGCTCGCTGGGGCGAAATCTGGGACCCGCAATCCACTCGGATGACGTTGCTCCTTCTGTGCCCTCGCAAAGAACGCAAGATGATGGAGTTACACGGAGACATGGTTGAGCACGGACAGCCCGTCGTTTCCGTTTTCCATCGGCCCCGAGCCGAGGCCCACCTGCTCACCGAACAGGGCTTTGACCCACGCGCAGCCTCGTTCATGTTCGTCAACATCGCCACGGCGGACATGGGCCCGTGGATGCAGCAACTCGTGAACAACGAGGGCTGGCTGAGAAATTCGGTCGAGTTGGCCTCGACGCCCTTTTCCGTCGGTTTGCCCTCCCAACGACCGTTCGAGGCCCTCCAAACACTGTGCTTTCGACACCCTTCCTTGCCCGCTCTTGAGCGGTATTTCCTTCCCTTCCCTGCGGAGTCACTCCCGGGCAAATGCTTCGTCAGCCTCCCACGACGTGCTGCAGCCGAAATGGCTCGCCAACAAGCGGAAGTGCTCGGCGTTGGACGTTTGGACAAGCCCGCTTCGCCCGAACCTGAACCGGTGTCGCCCCCTCAACCCTCCGCCAAGGTCGAAGCGAGCACGCCGGCGGGCGACACGGGTGAAGAACCACACGAGGTGGAGGCGATCGAGCCCACGCCCGTCGAACCGGTTGACGTCCCGTTGCCCCCCGGTGGCGCGACGGAACCTGAACCCAGTGTGCCTCTTCCACCGGACCAACCCTCCGAGGCACCCGATCGGACGGCCGATGAAGCCGATTCACCGACGCCAGAACCCGAGGAAGCCAGGGCCGTCTCTCTGCCCGAGGTGGTGGAGGAGGCGGAAGATGTCTCTGAAATTGAAGTCGAGTTGAGGGCGTTTTTCCAAGAGCTCATCGATGCGGGCGTTGAGCCTGCGGCCTTCATGGACGACCCGCGCTGGGAAGACATCAGCGAGCGAGCCATCGCCGAAGGCTTGGAAACGTGGCCCATCCTCTTGCAAATGACCGCAATGGAGTGAGAAGGTCTAAATCAAACGTCGAGGTACATTCTCCGAGGGAACACCATGGGATTCTGCATCAACTGCGGCCAACAACATCCCGACGGCACGCGGTTCTGTCGGTTTTGTGGCAATCAACAACCGGGTGAGCAACTTCTCCAACGGTTGCGGGTTGAAGCCCAACAAATCCACACCATGCGCGTGCAAATGCAATCTCAAACGCCGCAAGGCAACCCCTACCAACAACGTCGCTGGTGAGGCGAATGCGCCCGAAGCATTTGGCGATGGCGCTTTCAAAACTCCTTCCGCACCCGTGCAAGGACGTCGCGCTTGAACAGTACGCAACCGAAGGGGACCTGGCCGCCTATTGGCTGCTGGCCGTGGACCAACTGGACGACTTGGAAGGAAAAACAGTGCTGGATTTGGGAGCAGGGAACGGCATCCTTGGCCTCGGCGCGCTCATGTTGGGCGCCTCAGAGGTGATCCTGGTGGAAACCGATGACGACGCCCTCGGGGTTCTGAGGCGCAACATCGGCGCCCTTGATACAGATTTGGCCGGGCGGACGTCGGTCAAAAAAGCCCATCTCGGTCGGGAAAACGTCTCCACCGACGGCGTGGACATCGTGCTCATGAATCCGCCCTGGGGCGTGCAGAAGCCAAAGGCGGACCGCCCCTTTCTCGATGCGGCGTTCTCCAGCCAAGCCGGGGCCGTTCATCTCCTTCACAGCGGCCGAGCCGCCCACCTTGAGGCGATGGCCATGGACCACGGGTGGCAGGCTGAGGCGATTTTGCGAACCGAATTCAGACTCCCCGCCACCTACGCCCATCACGCACAACGCCGTGGGTCCACGGACGTGATGTGTTGGCGATTTCATCGACCCGGAGATGCCCGTCTCCCGACCGAAAACGATGTCTGATGCGTATGAGGGGTTCAAAAGGAGGGAACCCTCGCCTCAATTCAGCGAACGGCGTGCGACCCATCTCGGGCCATGTCTGCACAAGGAATGAGAATCATGACGGCGAGCCTCGTCACCCCGGGAAGCATCATCGCCAAAGAGGGCGAACACGAACAAGGCGAAGGAACCGCCCTCGCTGACGGCAACATTGTCTCGACGGTCGTGGGTTATGTCCAGGTTGAGCACGGCTCCATCAGCGTAACGGCCTCAAAATCCATCGTTGAACCGTCCGTCGGGGACACCGTCCTGTGCGAAGTGGTGAAGCTCAACGAGAAGCACGGCGAAGCCATGATTCTCTGCGTTGAAGGGAAACCTGGTTCGCTCCAACCCCAGCACCTCTACGGCCAGTTCTTTGTGACCGGCTTGGTTGACCGTTTCATGCACCAAACCTCGGACGCCATGCGCCGACGCGACGTTTGTCGTGCGCTCGTCAAGGAAGTTGAGCCGGTGGTCCGCCTCGATTTCCGAGAGCGAGACGATTGCGGCGTGCTGCACGCCATCTGTCCTCCATGCGGAAGCGACCTGCACGCTGAATTGGACGGCGACTGGAACGTCAAGTGCGGCAACTGCGGATACCAATCTTACCGGGCTCTCGCTGACAACTTTGGCGCTGGCTGGGCTGAACTCGACCAGGGAGCAAGCGCTCTCAACAACGCAGGCAAGCGCTGGGGATCAGCGGCTGAGGCCCTCTTCGCAAAAGGACCCGCTGGCCGAGCGACCTTCATCGCCGCCGACGTCCGTGAGGATGGGCGAGAGCGCACGTATTTCCGATTCGAAGGCCAAGCCGGTGGGCGCGGAGGCGGTGGACGACAGCGAGCCGCTCCGGGCACACGTCTGTTCGTCGGCGGCTTGCCTCGCGAGGTTGGCACCGATGAACTCCGAGACTTGTTCAAGGCGCACGGAGACATGACCGACTGCATCGTGCTCACCGACGATGCCGGCGTGAATCGAGGATTTGGATTCGTCACCTACGCCGAAAAACCGATGGCTGAAGCAGCCATCAAAGCCCTTGACGGACATCGCATCAACGGACGACGCATCGGCGTCCGGGACGCTGACGACGACAAGAAAAAGGGTCGAAAAGAGCGCAAGGAACCCGAAGGGCTCAAGCTCTACATCGGCAACCTTCCCTTCTCTGCTACTCAGGAACACCTGAAGACCCTCGTTGCCGATCACGCCACCGTCAACGAAGTGGTCCTCGCTACCGGACCCGGTGGAAAAGCCAAGGGCTTCGGTTTCGTGTTCATCGCAGAGAAGGACAAGGGTGAATCGGTGGTCGCTGCTCTGAACAACACCGAAATTGAGGGTCGCAGAATCAAGGTCGACATTGCCAATTCCAAAGGCGGGAAGGGCGGTCGTGGTGGCCGCGGTGGCGGTCGCAGCGGTGAAGGGAAATCATCTCGAGAAATGCAAGCACTCCGTGAGGAAGGCGAAGGTGGAAAGAAGCGCAAGCGACGCCCTCGTCCAAAGAAGGATTGAAGGCGCTTCCCCCGCTGCTCACCTCATGGTTGAATCGTCCGAGCCAGGTTGGTTGGTGCTGGACGGCTACGAAGACGAACCGGCTGCGTTTGGTGTCCCACCCTACGTCGGTTTTCACGTGCGCTATGTTTGCGGTGTTTTGGAAACCGCCGGTGTCCCCTACGAGTACATCACCGTGGACCGATATCGACAGGCGTTGAAACAAAACCCGGACGACGTTCAACAACGTCTCGCAACGTGTCGTGGGGTGGTCTGCATCGCTGGTGCGGTGGTGCCCGGGAAGTACTTGCGGGGTGCACCCATCTCGCTAAAGGAAACTCAAACCTTGATTCAAAGCATACCTCACGCCACGCCTTCGCTGTTTGGAGGGTGGGCCATACGCGGGTGGAAGCAACAGGGGTGGACACCTCTTCGGAGCAACCTCTTCTTAGCGGTTCAGGACACGGACGCTACGCTTCATCACTTCCTCAAATCGGGTGAGTGGAAACACCAGCGCCGGACGGCCGACCAGTGGACGGCTTGGGCTCAAGCAGGGGCCAGCAGCAAAGCGGTTCACCAGCACCCCGACCTTGGCACTCAGGAAAACCCAGGACCGTTGACCTACGAAGTGGAGGTCTACCAGGGCTGTGTTCGCTACAAACGAGGGTGCAAATTTTGCATCGAGCCCAAGAAAGGCGTTCCGATTTGGCGGACGCCCGAGGACATCATCGAGGAGGTGAGGTTGGCCCATGAATCGGGGGTCCGACACGTGCGCCTTGGCGGCATGACCGACACCTACACCTACATGGCCGACGGCGTAAGAGAGTTGGAATACCCTGTTCCCAATCCAGAACCCATCGCACGGCTCCTGCATGGGCTTCGTGATGACGACCGGCTCGGCATCCTCCACACCGACAACGGCAATCCGTCCATCATCGCTGAGAATTTGGAACCCTCAGAGGAAATCACGAAGACGCTTGTGGAGACTCTCTCCGATGGTGCCGTGCTGTCCTTTGGTTTGGAATCGGCCGACCCGAGCGTTCACGAAGCGAATTGGCTCAATTGTGATCCAGCCCAGCTCAAATCGGCGATTCGCCTCATCAACAAACACGGCAGCGTTCGGGGTGAGCGTGGTCTCCCCAAACTGTTGCCCGGTCTCAACTTCATCGCTGGACTCAACGGAGAAACGGAGGCGACGTACGACATGAACATGGATTTGCTTCGGGAAATTCGAAAGGAAGGTCTGTTGCTACGACGCATCAACATCCGCCAGGTCGAGGGGCATGGGTTCCAAGACATACCCCCTGCGGCCTTCTCCAACTTCAAGGAGGCCTGCAGAGACGAAATCGACAAACCGCTCCTCCGGGAGTTGTTTCCCCTCGGCCATGTGATTCACGACGTCCATTGGGAGGCGCACGGCGGGCGAACACGCCTACCCGTCCACGAAACGGACGTTCATCGGCACGCCGATGTCCGCGGGAAAGCCGGCATTACATTCGGTCGCCAAATCGGCGCCTACCCGATCTTGGTGGGCGTGGAATACAAGATTCCACTCGAGACCCAATCCAGCGTGATGATCACCGGGCACGGGGCTCGATCGATCACAGGTGTGGAACTCGGGTTGGACCCGCTGCGCGTGTCCGAAAAACAACTTGAGGCCGTCCCGGGCATCGGTAAGAACTCCGCGTGGAACCTTGTCGCCGCCCGGGCCAAAGCGCTGAGCAAACGAAAAACAGACCGCCCGTTTGACACACCTCAATCGTGGTTTGAGCAAGCGAAGGTCCTCTGGAACGACGGTTTTGAACCGTTGTTCGGCCCGTATAATCATAATGAATGATTTATTATTCATTACGCATATCTGGTTGTTTCTCGGTTGAGATGACTTGAGAATCACTATCAAGCGCCGACGCCACGGCACCATGTGGCCACCATCAAACGACTCAAGCGAGCAGCAAAACATCTCTCTGCGGCGTGCGATGAGGCCATTTCGAAGTTGGAAGCATCGGGCTCGGTTGCGCACGCCACCAACCCTCTGGACTATGCCTGGCCACACCATGAGCAATTCATTGAGCAATGGGGTGGCCTCGGGGCGACCACGTTACTGCTGGGAATGAATCCAGGGCCGTGGGGCATGGCGCAAACGGGCGTCCCGTTCGGAGCCACCCACGTGGCCAGGGACTTCCTTCGTATCGAGGCGAAAGAACTCTCCACGCCCGCCAATGCCCACCCAAAACGACCCGTCGTGGGCATGGATTTGGAGCGACAGGAAGTTTCGGGAACACGATTATGGAACCTCATGGAGGACCTCTACGGATCGCCAGAAGCCACCTTTTCAAACATCTTCGTTGTCAATCATTGCCCACTGCTGTTGCTCGGAGAGCGAGGACAGAACATCACCCCCGACAAGGTGCCAAAAGCGCTGATTGAACCGGTCTTGGAAGCCTGCGACGATCATCTGCGAGAGGTCGTTGACATCATGGACATCGCTCGAATCGTGGGCGTTGGGAAGTATGCCGAACAACGCGCCCGACAGGCGTTTGACGCCGGGAAGAAGGGGCATGGACTCACAGCGAGTGGACGAGAAATTGAGATCACCACCTGCTGGCACCCCAGTCCAGCGAGCCCGCTCGCCAACCGAAACGACGGAGCGGACTGGCGTGAAAACGTCCGAAACGTCCTCATCGGCTAACGGGGTGATGTTCAAATGCTCAGCGCTCCACACCCAATCCATGGAACCCTTTGAACTCGCATGGGAACGCCAGCCTGACGACCGACAGTGGAAGAAGCCCGAGGGCGACGACCCACGAACTTTGTACCAGATGCTGATGACCAGCGTGGACCGGTTCGGAGACCTTCCGTGCTTCGGCTACATCCCCGCACCCGGGATGCCTCGCGTTCACATCACCTACAACGAATTTGGCGAACTCGCAACGGCCGTCGGAAAGCAACTCGCTTCGGTGGGCGTCACGTCCGGTGACCGTGTGGCCTTGATTCTCAACAACTCCGTGGAATGGGCTGCTCTCTCTTACGGCGCCAACGGCATCGGCGCTGCTTACACCGCCATGTACACCCATCAGCACGGATCGGAATGGGCGTACATCCTGAACGACTCCACACCATCCATCCTCGCCGTTGCCGACACCGCTGTGCTCGACAAACTCGTGGCCAACATGCCCGACGACGCAAGCGCTTGGCCTTCCTGCGGCATCGTGCTGCTCGGGGACGAACCCGCCAATGAACTGCCGCCTGAGGGCGTCGCCGTTCACGCTTGGGCCGACTTCGTGGCCGCCGGTCGATCTCTTGACGGCTCCCTGGACGGGAAAGCCGACGACCCGTTTGCCCTCAACACGCTCATCTACACGTCCGGCACCACCGGCAACCCCAAGGGTGTCATGCTCTCGAACTGGAACACGCTCTCCAACGTCTTGTGCGTGCAGTCGGCGTTCACCATCTACGTGGGTGACAAGAACGCCGCCTTCCTTCCCTGGGCCCACTCCTTTGGTTCCACGTTTGACCTGCACTGGATGATTCGCTGCGGCGTTCACATCAACCTGATTTCGGACCTGACCAAGATCGCCGACGAATGCATCGAGATCAAGCCCGCCGTGCTGCTCGCTGTTCCCCGTGTCTGGAACAAATTCTACGATCGAGTCAACGGTCAGTTCAACGAGGCCACAGGCATCAAGAAGGTCTTCATCAAGAACGCCCAAAAATCCGCCGCCAAGCGCATCGCTAAGGCAGGTGTGGAGTGCGACGCTGTGCCGCCCAGCGGTTTCTTTGACAAACTGTGGGACAAACTCGTGTGGTCCAAGGTCCGAGCTCGATTCGG
>VMHT01009755.1_pt1 | contig 19534 bp, 35 predicted proteins | sample 4693611 | NCBI WGS metagenome assembly VMHT01 (sample SAMN12280063, study PRJNA550983) | marine metagenome | isolation source: seawater sampled from same location over 5 years 0.02-0.2 micron viral filtrate | place: USA: collected off the coast of southern California halfway between the port... ...
GGTCTTCTGCGTCTTCAAAGCCAAAGAGATCTGCATAATCATCACCTTCTAGAAGTGACAGTGCATCATCTTTACGGAGTGTATCCGGGGCGACCTGAAGCGCATAATAAAGGGAGGTCTGATATGAATCAAACCAGTTGTTTATAAAGGCTTGGTCGTAGGTCACGACGTCACTCCATGAGTTGTATGAATAACCGTGGAATAGTCCGGTCTCTTCAAAGGTGCGGCAGATCTGATCTACCACTAAGTTGTATGTTTCCCAGCCTACTTCTGCAGCAGTCTCGACGGGACCATAGTCAAAAGACTCCACACCAAACGTGCCGCTATCTCGATCGACATGGCGACTAATAGGTGGAGCAATCTCAGGCGTTGTAGTAAAGCCTTCGAGATCTTTATAACGATACGAGCAGCTCGCTGTAGGGGCGATGGTAAACGCTCGATCCATGTTATTAAATCGGGCAATCTGTGCGGCTCCGGCAACAGCTGCAACCCATTCTCTGGCCATGATAATTGCAGGAGTGATGTCAGTATCTTCTCCGTCATTGACTGCCTTAAGTGCTTCACCGAATGCTGCATAGGAGACTCCATGAATGGCAAGGAAGTTAGCCAGTCCGAGAAGGCCCAGACCAACTTGTCTGTCAACGTTGGGGGACAAGTACTCACCCGTATCTCCAACCCCTGTTCGCCCATGCAGAGCGACCAGTTCGGACATACCTTTGGCAAAAGCTGGGCGTAAGTCTTCGACATTACATGCGCCGAGTTGAATATGTTGTAGCAAACATGTACCCCGGGAGGGCAGGTAGATTTCGAGGCATACGTTACCAAAGATACGCTCGCCGTTCTGGTCATACTTGACTTTGTTGAGCCAGATATCACCAGCTTGGATTGCTTTAAGGATCTTTTCTTGAAGGGGTTCAGTAAGTTCATCCCACCATTCGCGGGTAACATCAATACACTTTTTGACCCAAGGGAGATCTCTACGGGTCGCGTCTACAAACTCTTCTAGGTCGGCATGATTAGCGTCGAGGTGGATGACACACGCCCCGTTCTTATAAGTTCCACCTCGTCGAAGAGTCGCGTTAAGTTGTGAATAGATAACGGCGAATGACACCGGGCCGCTAGCCACAAGACCCTTGCCGTTCTCTTGTCCTGCGGGACGTAACTTAGAAAGGTGAACAGCGACCCCGGCCGCATTCCGAAGTGCGTGAGACACAAATCTCCAAGAGGCTTCGATTCCATTAGGACCTTCCATAGTGTCTTCAACAACGAAGACTGTGCAACTAACTGGGAGCTTTGATTCAGGGTTATCGAGCCAGCTCTGGACTCGACCTGTACGGGCAATAAAATCAGACATCAAACGAGATCAATCAGGGTGGGTGGTTTGTAGTTAGGGCCTTTAATGACCTTTCCGTCCTCTCGCTTGATAGGCTTCAGATCGTCATCAAGTTTTGATAGATTGGACTCATGAACCCGGTCGAGGGCTTCATCGAGATCCCAACCTGCTGAGGCTGCATATTGATACGCCACATACACAACATCTGCCAACTCTTTGAGAGTATGGGCACGAGCTCTTAAGTTTGTGATGTAATCAATCGATTCGTGATGAGCTTCAACTAGTTCCTCTACCTCTTCCAGGATCAGGATTAGTTGGGTGCGTAAAACATCAGGTTGAAATAAGCCAGAGGGCTGGCTCATGATCGCTCTGAACTGCTCAGCTTGCTGCTGGTGAGTCATTGGTGATGGTGATTAGTTTGTGGAGGTATGCTTGGGCTTTTAGAAGATCATCGAGCTTGCTTTCTTCAGGCTTATTACCAGCCCTGCAGATGTACTTGATGATGTTCCCGGTGAAGTAATCACAGTCTTGGGAGGCAATGAAATCCCATACCTCAATGCCACCAAGTTTGTAGTGGTCAGGAGAGTGCTTCGAGCTCATCGTTAATCTTGGTAAGTAGAGTTTGCATATAGGGCTCCCAGATAACTGCACCACAGGGCACGTCTGTGTCCTTATAGGCAGCTCTGGAATTGAGATAGTTGCGGATTAGGACCATCTCTTTAAACGACAATCTCATGGTGTAAATAGGATTGGCAATTGGTTTTCTGCATCCCAGTCGGTGTGCTGGAGGATACGTGCTAATCGAAGATTTGTAAGAGCGTCTCGCTCGGTAAGTCCTGCAGCAATGAAGGCGTCAACAGTTGAGGTCCAATATGTTGCTGGATTATCCAAAATAAGATCAGCACGTTTAGGGCCGACACCAGGACACCCCCGATAACCATCAGTGCTATCGCCCGTAAGACATTGCTGATAGAGCTTCTTCTCTGCGTCCTCTGGTGTTTGCGTGAACTCATTTTTAAGGTTGTAAATACGACACGGGATTTGCTCCATATCTTTGTCAGGTGAGATCAGAACAAAGTTGGTTACATCTCCTTTAGTGGCAACAATCCCTAAAGCGTCATCAGCCTCTAGACCAGGCTTGAGAACACTCTTCCAGGTGGACATGCACCACTGCTTCAGCTTCATGTAGCCAGCAGGTTTGCGCTTAGTCCGGTTGCCTTTGTAGGTGGGTTCAACGTCCTTGCGGAAGTTCTTTTTGTCAGTCCAGAAAAGGACTAAGTCCTCACTCTCGAAGCGCTCGCAGAGCTGTTTGAGCTGCTGCCTAATGATGCGTTGACCTTGGCTAAATGAGCCAACAACAACCGTTAAGTCGCTATCGAACTCGAGCTCAACTTCTGCAGCCTGTGCGGCGCGGTAACAGAAGAAGTCCATATCAACCAGAAGGGTTGGAGGCTCAAACGTCATTGTGCTTAGTGTAAGTGAATGGTATTGCGGATTTGGTCCAGAAGTCGGTTAGCTCTTCTGGGTAACGGTTGCGGATCCATTGGACTTTCCACTCCGAGATGTCCCCAGTAGGGACTACCAGAACGGGGATCACAGGAGCCTGAACCTTGTCTGTGTTGCCTCTCCAAGCGCCGTTCCCATTGGGTCGGGCAAGCTTGACGTCTAGTTGGTAGGCAATGCCATTAACGACCATGATCAGGTCAGACTTGCCGGTGCTATTGAGGTTTGGATAGACCTCTGCACCTTTCCAGGCCGCCAGCAAGGCGACCCAGTGCTCGGCCATATCGCCTAAGCGGGATGGACCTGGTCCTTTAGTGGCAGTCTGCCCATGAGTTGCCTGTTTGAGCCTCTGAGTCAAGCTCGCAACGGAATTTAAGGTGGTGTTGAACATCCTTCATAGCGGCGGTGATGAGTAAGGTGGCCATCTCTGTTTGGCTAGGTGCAACTGAGATCTGAAGCTCGTCGTGGACGAACGCCAGTGGCCGGTAGTCGATATCTGCTTCATCCAGCAACTCGTAAGAACGAAGGAGCCAAGACTTACAAATGATCGCTCCTGACGACTGCAGGAGATAATTAAGAGCTGCGTGAGCCTTGTTGCCGATCCGAATAGGTCGGCCGTCTAGACCTTTCAACACACCAGACTTGGCACGTTGAGCGACAGCTGCTGAGAGATCAGCGAAACCATCTAGGCCTGTCATGATCCGGTTGCGGATCTCCTTACCTTTCTTGGCTGCGGTTTGTTTAGAAGCGCCAGCTGTGAGGCCGAGCTTTACATCCCCACCTCCATAGATCAGGCAATACGTGACCGATTTCCCGTCCTTTCTTGAGGTGCCGTAGATATCAGCCAAGGCGGTGTGAATGTCGCCTTCGACTACTTCCTTGGCAAAACTTCCATTATCGAAAGGATGGAGATAGTGGCCAAGACAGCGAAGCTCAAGGCCGCAGGCATCAGCTCCGACTTGGAGTCTGGATTCCCCAGGGCCGAACAAAGAACGATAGGTAGCATCTGAGGGGACTTGTGCAAGGTTTGGACGCATATGCGCCTGACGTCCCGTGGCTGTATTCAGTACACAGGAGTGGTGGATCTTTCCGGCACGCTCGACTTTGAGCCAAGCGTTTTTCCCTTCAGCAACTTGTCCGAGGTGCTTCTGAAGTTCGAGGATCCTTGCGAATCCGAGAGCCTCATCTGTACCTAGTTCTCGTAGTGTTGGTTCATCGATCTTTGGCTTACCGGAGTCGGTAAACTCTTTTGGCTTCCATGATCTGAACGTTTGAAACGCCCAGGCAATGTGATGACGTGATGTCGGATTGAACTCCTTAAGCTTTGACATAGGCGCATCAGCCCAGTAGCCCTGGGTCTTGTTGTTGCGTCTAGGGGTAAAAATGCCACCGTCTACAAATAAGAAGGTGGAACGCATCTTGTCGGAGAGTGCGTCGAGTTCTGTCCGTAACTTGGACTCCAGCTGCTGTGCTCCCTTTACGTCGAAGGGAAAGCCGCTGGTTTCTTGCCAAGCCATGATGGTGGCGAGACGGTGTTCTGTATCAATACAGTCGGCGTATTGCTCGAGCTTGGGCTCAAACATCTTCGCGACTTGAACTGAAACTTCTACGTCTTGGAGACAGTATTGCCCCATCTCTGGGGTGTACGTGCTCCAGTCGCCGTCTAGTTGTTTGCCGAACTCAGACTTGTGAACACCAAGGCGGTGACCCCAAGCTTCAAGCGAGTGGCGACCGTATAGGTTGCCCGGCATGTTGGCTGGTCTGCTGCGGAAGTCACGATCCAGAAGATCAGTGAAGAACAGACGAGATAGGATCAAGGTGTCATAAACCTTGGCCTTAGTTGTCCACTTTGGGTAGAGCTCTTTGATGGCTTCGATGTCGTACCCGATTCCGTTATGGAACCAGAGTTCATCAGCCTCTTGAAGAGCCTTAAGTCCTTCTTTGACGTTCCCTTTAATGGTGTCAAAGAGGAACTCCTCTCCGGTGTCTAAATCTTGGACAGCGATACAATGAATTACTGATAGCCCACGAAGTAGGCCGTCTGTTTCAATGTCCGCGACGTATCTTGGCATGGTGGTTCTGTTGGTGGGTGTGGACGGCGTGGCAGTTAGCACAGAGCACTCGGCACTTGGCTACCTCTGCCTTTAGCTTTTCCAAGCTCATTGATGTCCTCTTGCTGATCGTGAAAGACTTCTCAAGTGGGTTGATGTGATCGAACTGCAATGCAGCGGCGTGCGCTTTGTAGCCACACTCTTCACAACCCTTCTCTAGTTTTATTTGACTTAGGAAGGCTCGATTCTCATCCATCTTTTCTTTTAGGCCGTTGCATTGACAAGCCTTGCAAGAAGATTGGGGATAAGTCTTTCCGCCCCTGGTCTGCTTATAGAACTCAGAGGTGTCTTTCTCGACCTTGCAGAGTCTGCAGGTCTTAGTCATTTACAAATAAGCGTGGTTTGATTCGTCCATAGCCCTGCTTAATTTCCAGGACTTCCCACCCTTGGTCGTGGAACACATCAAAGATGTCGGCCATCTTGTAGGCACGAACAGCGCTGATCTTTTCCTTAACTTTCCAGGTGGGCTTGCGGTATCGGACTAGGTGAACATCAGAAGGTAATGTCCTTTCGAGTGCCACTAACTTGTCGTGAGTGGTTGATTCGATTTGAACGATGACGTCCTGCTTCATGAGTTGCGGTTAGCTGTAATGGTGTTGAGGATGTTGAGGAGTTGTTCTCGGACGTTCTTGCCACCAACAACTCTGTCGAGTTCGATACCTTCGCTGTTAACCACCAAGAGAGTCGGGTACAAGTTGAGCTCGTAGGCTGCAACTAAGGCCGAGTGATTCTCCTTTTGCATGATCGAGAGGTTCTCGGTCAGGTGAGTCTTGAGCGCAAATACGAACTCTTTGGTTGCATCGCAAGGTGGGCAGCCCTGCTTGCAAAACAGGACGGCCCTATGGGCTACGTCAGAAGTCTTCATAAGTTGCGGGAGTGGAAGTGGTGGAGTCGTCAAATAGGGCCTGTGTAAGGCGTCCGGTCTCGATCCCGTAGGACAGTTTTCCGGCGGGTCCGGTTGACCCGTTGAAGCGGTTCTTCAGTACCACCAGCTCGGCTCGGTTGTCGCCGCTGCTGATGTCGCGCTGTAAGGCCACCACAAGGTCGCTCAGCTGCGCGATTGAATGGCTACCGCGTAGTTGGCCTAGTGACACCGAAGCGCCGTCCTCGTGGCCTTTGTCGCCCTGTGCGCGTCGAAGGTGACTAATAAGGATCATTCCGATCCCGGTCTCCTCAACGAAGCTGCGTAACTTGGTCATCACAACGTCGATCAGCTTCCGCTCATCGCTCGTCTCGTTACCTGATAACAGGATGGAGAGGTGATCCAAGACGATCCACTTAACCTCGTGAGTCATCACAAGGAAGCGGACATCATTCAGGAGTTGGTCTGGGTCAACAGAGCCAAAACCATCGCGTAAGTAAACATGGCCACTACCGAGCGTCGCATCGAAGGATCGCTGAAAATCTTTCTCAGGAATTTCATTGTTTAGGTGTAAGGGTTTGTTTGCCTCCACAGTCATGAGCCTGAGGCCGGTCCTTTTAACCGACTCTTCCAACGCTATGTATCCGACGTTTTGCGATTGCTTAATTAGGCTTACCGCGATTTCGCCACATAGCGTGCTTTTACCCGTACCGGAACCGGCTGTGATAGTGACGAGCTCGCCGAGGCGTAGCCCACCAGTAACTTGATTAAGATCAGGGTAAGGATAATCAGCATCGCGACCGTGAAGAGGGGTGTTAACGAGATCAAATAGACTTCGGCCATCAATAATTGATTTAGGACTGTATGTTCGCTTATTCCATACGGCTTGACGGATAGCATCCGTGTCACCGGCCTGAAGGGCTTCGCAGGCGTCCTTGTATTGGGACAAGGTAGCCAGGAAGATCTTATTAGCTGGGAATAATTGAGCGCATTCTTCGGCAGCTGCTACACCGGCCTCGTCGTTGTCGAACATAAGGACGATCTCGTCAAACTTGAGGAGATAGTCGAGCTGTAACGACAGTGCTTTCTTTGCACCTTGTGCCCCGTTAGGAACGGAGCAGACGGGCCAATTAGGACGTGCTTGCCAGACTGCTAGCGCATCAAACTCTCCTTCTGTTATGACAATACATTTGCCACCACCGAAGAGTTGCTGACCGAAGAGTTGCTTGTCTTCGTTCTTTCCTACCCAGTGAAACTCTTTAGCCATGGGCCGCTCTTTATAAGCAGCAACACGGCCAGCAGAGCTGTAGTAGGGAAAACGAATAACAGGGCCAGAGTCGACCCTTACGTTGAACTTCTTACAAGTCTCTTCGGTTATCTTCCGAGACCTGATTCCGGAGAAGTCGCCGGAGTATGTAATAGACAATTGAGGCTTGTTAGTTTGGATTGGTTCCCCAGTGCCGCGGGTGGAGTGCCCACAGGAGAAGCAATAGCCTCCCCCGTCTGAGTAGATAGCGAATGCATCTGAGCTCGAGCAGGAGGGGCAAGCCTCGTGTCTAACGAACTCATTCTCCATCGAGCTCGTTGCAAATAGCCACGTACTCGTTGAGCTCTTTGAGAATGTGCTGGAAGGGCACACCCTCGTCCTCTAAAGAGAGTACAAACTGGTCGATCTTGATGATCAGGTCAGCCATGATGGTGGAATGTCGGGGAAAATACACCACTCGAAACCGTGCTTTTCAGCCCAGTCCCCATATGTGGTTTTGGATTGTTTGCTTAAGGTGTTATTGCGCTGAAATACAAATCGGATATCAAGTTCTGGATGTTGGTTTTTAACCGCGAGCATCTTTCGTCGATCGCTTGGCTTGAAGAAGCCTTTGCACTCGATGATGACCCCAGACTGCAGAAAGAAGTCCGGGGTGTATTTGCTCTCGGTCACATAGGCGAACTTCTCAGCCTCGAAGAGGTAAGCGCAGCCCTGCTTGTCCAGATACTTAGAAAACCGATCTTCCAGGCCAGATCGGAAACCAGCCATTAGAAGTCGTATGAATCACCGTCACCTACGGTTTCCTCTGCTTTGCGTACAGCAGGCTCGGAAGACTTATAGCCTTCAGCCTTACCGAACAGAGCAGCGACGTCATCGACGCTCAAGTCACCGGAGTCCACCGCACCGTTGCCGGTAGCGAGCTCGATGATTTGAACACCAAGAACACGGAGGCTGGTGCCAACGTTTGGCCCCATTGAGTAGGGCTTCTGCTGAACGATCAGACGGACCTTGGATCCACGACGAATGTCCTTGAGAACAGAGCGCTCAACGACTTCGCCTTCAGAGTCAACAAAGATCGGCTCAGGCTTGGCCTTGCGGCTACCGTCGCCAGCGCCGTAGGTGTATTTGCAGAGGCCTTCGTCATCCCATGGGGTGATTGCCTCTTGGACGCGTCCGGTTGCTTTGGACTTGGCCCACTTCAGGAGCTCTTCGCGATCCGTCTCGGCTTGGGCCAGAGAGGCAGCGTCGAACTTGTACGCGAAGGTCCGGTTATTGAACTTGCCGGAGTCTTCAAAGACGTTGATGAAGCCTTCGAGGGTGGTGTTGAAGACGTAGCGGTTAGCCATGGTGGAGTGCTTAGTGGGATTGAAGTTTTGACAGGAAGAAGGCGACCAAGGGCATCAAAAAGCCCGTGATGTAGATGGCCGCGATGATTTCAGGGGGATAGGGGAACAGGCTCATTTGCCTTGGCCCTTGTATTTCTTGGTCCTTTTAAAGGAGCCACGTTTTCGGCGGCCGTCACCGATCGATGTTCTCTTTTTGAGAGCTGTGGGTCGATCGACGCCAGTTAACGAGCGCTTGGCCATAGGTGTCGGGGTAGCGGGTTGGGATGTTGATCAGGTCTTCAGCGATCTCTCGGATACGCATCCTGATGAATTGCTCAATTGAGCTCTGCATCTGTGTCGAGGGATCCATAGGCCAGGTAGTAGGCGAACTCCTCAGGAGTCAGCTCTTCGAGGTCGGTTTGAAAGAGATCGGTGATGGTGGTGAGTTGCATTAGATCGTGGAGATAGACGGTTGGCTGAGTGCAATCCATGAAACGGCACTAAAAAAGGGGCCTTGGTGGCCCCGTGGTTATTGATGCAAGCAAATGGTCTAAGAACCTGAAACTAGCGCGTCTACCAATTCCGCCACATCCGCCAATGGATCTCAGCTGAGGGCCGAGGTCCGGGTTGACGGTAGCAGAGGGTAAATAGGGCTATTTCGGTGACCACTAGATGCGCCTAGATGGCCGCAATGGCAGTTCTGAGCGCGTCGTCCGTCGGCTTGACATAACGGAGGGTGGTCTCGATGTTCTTATGACCCATCAAGGCCTGGATCTGCTTTGGGTGGCAAACCTCACCAAGCCACGTCCCGAAGGAGTGACGCAATGAATGCCATACATGGTCGTCCGCGATACCGGCGTATGCCCTGACCTTTTTGAACCGTGCGTAAAGCTGGTCTTTGTTGGTCCAGTCGTCCCTAAATAGGAACGCCCTGTCCAAGCGGTCGTTGAGGATGGGCTTGACCAGATCGTGAATGAACACGCTCCGGACGTTCTTGCCTTTGGTCTCGCGCTTGGGCTTACCTCCGATCCAGATCAGATCGCGTGCCAAGTCGACGTCTTCAGACTTGAGCTTGAGAAGCTCGCCCTGACGGATGCCGGTATAGGCAGAGAAGACGATGGCATCAGCAAGGTCCGGTCTGTCGAACACCGTGGTTGCTAAGTAGGCCATCTTTTGCACCTGTTCCTTGGTGAACCAAGTCAGGCGGGCTTCTCCTTCCTTTTCCCGATCGATGACGGGGTTGGGGTAGTCATGGAGCTCACCCTTACGGGAGGTCTCCAGGATCGTGGTCCCAGCCGACACGATGCGGTTGATGGTTGAGCCATTGCGGCCTTCATCTTTCATGTCTGCGATGAACTCGAGCCAGAAGCTCGGCTTCGCCAGTCGTGCAATAGGGCAGGACTGACCCGCGTAATCAAGGATGTGCCCCGCGTTGATGCGGTTCGTCTTGGCTGAGCGCAAGTGACGCCAACGCACCTTATAGGTGTACTCGAAGCATTGTCCGAGTGTTGTCATGAGTCCTCCTTGATTTTGAGTGTGAGCTGTTGCTCCACCAGGTTCACGAACTGCTCGCCCTTAGCGGTTAAGAACAGTCGGTGCGCCCGATGGTTGTCTGGGTCCTGTTCACGTTTCACCAACTGCAAGCCCGAGCGATGCTCGAGTCTGTGCTGTGGACCTAGCCAGGTGATGCAGCGAGACACCGATGATGGTGACATCCCTACCGCCTTGGCTACCTCCTCCTGCTTGCAGCCGTTATGACTAGCAACCCAGAAGAACACCGACGCCAATTGAAGAGGGAATTCACGTTCGCCAGTTGAGCGAAGCAACTCCATCACCAGATAGGCGCGGTAGAGGTTGGGGTTAGTGATTCGTTTGAGGGCCATGCAGGAACTGTAGCATTGGCTACGTGCAAGTCAATCTTGTTTGAAGTTGTGGGGTAAGAAGCCCAATTCCCAGTGGAAGTTCTCCTCCAGCTGGTCACCGACAACCACGAGGGCCTCGGCCTGCTCATAGAACCCTTCCTGCACGTAAGCGGTGATCCGCTCGAGCATGGTCTCATTGGTGAATTTTGGAAGGCTCATTAGCAGAAAAAGTAGGTGGACTCTCTGACCGTTTCAGGGTCGAAGGTGTACTGCATCGGCGGTGGGGTTTCGGCCCCGATCGCCTCAGCGAAGTCGTGCAAGGGTGAATGGTGGAGGAAGATCTCCACGTAGGCATCCCGAACAGCGGCTTGCATTGCATCCATGTGATTGGCACCACAGAGAACAGAGTCATGGATCACCGTGAATGGTCCGGTGAAAGCCTTAAGACCGATCTGGAGGATGGAGGCGTCCATGCTGTGAATCAGATTGGGACTACCTGCGTTCTTGTGGTGGTTGAGATCTGGATCACCAAGTGAGGTACCGATATTGAGAGCAACACGGCCCATTAGGAACGTGTCGACCCTTTCGGTATTGACCTTGCGTAGATCTTGTTTAACAGCGAAACCAGAGGGCGTGGTCCACTCGATGTGATCCCTGCCGTTCTTAATCGCGTTGCCGATCTCTGTGTTCAGCCAGGACATCACCTTCATGGGACCGGGGACGATCTCATTCATTGCCTCGCGTGTATGGCGAACAATGATGGTGAGCTGGTCTGGTGTGATCTCCAGGTCGCGATCCTTCAGCGCATCACGGATGTACCCGCGATTGCTGTGGGGCTTTGCGTTGTAAGGCACCGTCATCACTACCCGTTTGACGTCGGACCTTGAGAGTTGAATACCCCACTCCTGAGGGAGTTTGGGGTTGACTCTGTTGGCCACTGCCTTGTATGCGTCACTCGGTTTAGAACCGGGGAACACATTGACAAGTTCAGCCGTCGAGCGGTCATGGGAGAGCCCTGCGAGCACCTGAAGGCCACTGCACGTGGCGTCCACCGCAATTGGTAGCAGTGTGTGGGTTCTGGTCTTAGCAATCACTAAGGAGTAGTACTCCTCAGCAGCAGCCAAGAACAGGAAGGGCTCGTCGCATCCTTCCCATTCGGAGATGTTTCCAATGGGGTCGGTGGCGATCGCCGTGATGATGGCGAGGGCTTCTGTGGACTGTGCCCACTCTTGACGCTCTTCCATCGTGGCTTTGTCTAACCCGTAGGTGGTAGCCAGTTGAAAGCGGAGCCAATAAAGACCACGCTCAGTCAACGGCTCACCGTCTGCAAATCTCACGAGGGACTTGCCGAAGCATGTGTCCTGAGGTGTGAGGAAGGCGGGGATCGGATACACCCGTCCGCGGTAGTCGTAACTCCACGGCAGGTAGTAGCGCTCCTCCTTCGCGAAGCGTCGAGCTGTTGCCAGCGTCAGCTTTGTGCGGATGCAGCGCTTAAGGCTGGTGCTGTTGTGGTCGTAAACCTCAACACAGGCCTTCCGGTAGGCGTCTCGTGCCTCCTTGTTGGTGGCGATGTCGTCCGGTTTCTCTGGTAGTGGGAGTGTGTCAGCTGGTAGGAATTTCCCAAGCTTTACAGCGTAGGAATCCTCCTCCAATCTGTTCGCCACGTCCAGGATGAACGGGTTGACTTGATAGGCGACTTTTTGTAGGTGATTTAAGAACTGGAGGGGCGTCTCTCCTTGTAAACATGTGGGACCAAAAGTTCGGATCAGTTTGTTGCCGACACGAGCTTGGTTGCAGTAGTAACCGCCAGCCTGTTCGTTCGTCCAGTCATTTGGCTCGCAGACCATCGGGAGGTTGATGGGGGCGAAAAGTTCCGCCTTAGTCATCAGCCCATCGATGATGGTGAGCATCTCCTGAGTGGGTTGAATGTGAGCTGAGCGGCGTTTACCTGTCATCTTTAACTGGCGTTGCCACCAGCCAGTGGCAGTGCAAGCAGCCTCAGCAAAGGCGGCCCCGATCTTGACTCGTGAGAGCCGAGGCCAGGGGGTCCAGCTAATGCCCTTGTCCTTGAACCTGCGGGTGCAGTCGTAGTCCTTGTAATGCAGACCCTTCCCCGAGTGCTGCGCTTGGGTGATCCAGCGGAGGAGATGTGGATCCTTCTCTTTGAAGTGCCTCCACTTGGCCTCCTGCTCAACAGCAATTCCCACACGGTCGATGACGTTGTTGGCGAGGTCGTCACGATCCTTGGGGGATGTGCATACATCGAACAAAACCTTGATCACCAAGAGGGCCAGGGTCTCGTCGTCGATCGTCATGGTGTAGCGGGCAAGATCTGACAGAGCAGCACCAGCCTTCCCCCTGAGGAGTCGGTTCGTTCTGATCTTGTCGATCTCTTGGGCTACCGCAGGGATCGCAGTCTTAAGCATCTTCTGGGCGTAGACCGTTGAGGATGCGTAGTTGCTGTCCTGTGCTTTGCGGGTGTTCTCTCGAAGCTGGGCGATGCCGTCTTCGATCTGTTGAGTTTCCAGCTTGATCTGTCGTTCGATCTGTGCTGGTGTTGGCATGTTGGCTTAGTGGCAATAGGCGGTCATGAAGTCGGAGATCTCTTGCTCCGTGTAGTTGCGTGCGGCATTGGTGGCCTCTGCCTCGTAGACCCACAGGTGTTCGGGGTACGAATCAGAGTTCCATCCATTAGCCCGCGCTTCTGCGATCTCGGCTTCGCGGTCGTACATCAACGGCCCACCAGCGCAGGCTTGGATTACGTGCCAGACCTCGTGCTTGACGGTGTCTCGTACTTCTTCCGAGTCGTTGAGCTGGTGATTGCTGAGGCAGATATGAACCACGTGACCCAGCGCTAAGCCGTAAGCCGTGTGTTCTCTACAGAGAGCAGAGTCGACGTAGGCGCGGCCCCCTAGGGCTTGGAGGTCACCTAGTAGTGATTCGGATTGAGATGGGAGGCTGTGCGCTACAGCCGGGAGCGTGATGGTGAAAGCGCTTAGTGCAATTAAGAATCGATGGAGCATGGCGGGTCGTAGTGGTTAGATGCGTAGATTCCTTCCAGCTCGTCGAGGGACAGGCCGCGGCGGCTTGCCTCCCAGAAGATCTCTGAGAAGTGCATGGTGTTTGTCGCGTCCATGTATTGGACGTAGGCATCAGCCAGGGCGTCGTCGGTCAGGTCGTAGAAGGGGTTCTCGTATGGCTCCCAAGGACGAGGGTCAACCATCAAGAGTCCTCCCCGAGCCAGAGGCCACGAGCTGTGAGCTCAGCCACGATCGTGTCGAAGGCCAAGCAAAGCTTGTCGAAGTAGTAGGCCTCAGAGCCTGTAGCCATGAGCTCATCACCAATCGAGTCGACGGCGGTAATCAGCACGTCGGATGGGAGAGCGGCGCAGAGTTCGGTTGAGCTGAGTTGGGCGGTTGTCATGGCAGGCGGTGATGATTGTGAAGTGCTAAGTGCAAGTCGAAGATCAGACGATGATGTCTGTTGCCTTGAGGAATTGGGCACGCAGGGCCGCGTATTGCCGCTTCGCTTTGAGGGCACGCAGCTTGATGAGTTGAAGAGGATTGAGCATGATCAGAAGAGGGGGATGGAGATGGAAGCACCTGCAACGGGGCCGGCTTCGTCAACTTGTCCGTAGATCGTGAGTACAGCCACGCTGTCTGGAGCAGCCGGACCAACTGGCTGAGGGATCGGAGCATGTTGGATTACTTCGTTGAAGTGAACTTCCTGGTTGTTGTTGTTGCGTTGGTTGTTCGACTGCCTGTTGGTCTGTCGATTCACCTGGCTTTGTGATTGCCGCTGGCTTTGCTTGTTGGTGTTGTTGGTGTTGTTGGCCGTGGTGTTGTTGGTTGTGGTGTTCCCACGGTTGTTACCGCTGTTATCTGTCCGGATCACATCGCCCTCGACGGTGCGGTGGCGGTTGTTGTAGGTGTGACCGGTGTGATTGATCTGGTCATCGGCAATCGATGTGGAACTGTCGGTTGTGCAGTTCTTGACGCAACGGCGTTGTGATGCGTCGGCAGGGTTACCAAGGCAGCAGATGACGACGGCGGTGGTGGCGGCTAGTGCTTTGAACATGGGGCGGAAGTGATGGTGAATGGTTGGCTGAGTGGCAGTGATTAGTCCCACTCACCCAGGGGGTAGGCGCGGATGACACGGACACAGTCGGAGCAGAGCTCAGTCACTGAGTCGATGGCGTGAGCTGCATTACGTGCAAAAACCGAGAACATGATCTGGCGGTCGTCGCTGGTCAGGTAGGTGGTCTGGTAGATGCGGAGTGCGTCGGTCATTTGGCAGTGCGCCAGTAGCGCCGGTAGATGGATTCGGTCTTGGGTTGTGGTTGAGTCATGAGTTGAAGAGCTCCATAAACAGGTCAAGTGCGGTCTCGTCGAGGTCGTATGAACGACGCTCTGGATTCCACGTGAGAGCTGAAGGGCGAGCCGGAGGCAGTGAGGCGATCAGTTGACGGTTGCGGTTGACGTGCTCGTCGAGGTTGATCGCGGGGACTGTGGAGTAACGCATGGCTAGGTGCAAATGATGGTGATCAGTTGGATGGGAATGAATGCTCGATACGAGTGATGTCGTAGCCGAGCTTCGTGAGGTCAGCGACTGCCTGAGTGGCTGAGCTGCTGATCACTGGGTGGGTGTGAAGGTTGTTAAGGCGGTCGCGGTACGTGATTCGGTAGCAAGTCATGGTTAGTGGCTGAGTGCAAGTGAAGTGAGACGGCGTTGGATGCGAGCTTCAGCGATGACTGGATCAGGCCGTGTGAAGCGTTCGATCTTTTTGTTGATGATGGGGCTGGTCTTTTTGCCGAGCTTGCGGCCGTTAGCAGGAATCATGGGTCAGAAGTTTGAGGTGAAGTAGCTGGCCTCATGTGCTTGCTTGTTGGCTAGCTCAAGGGCAGCGTTGTCGATGATGCGTTGGAGATCCTCAGGTGAGCGGGCGACGAATCGCTTGGCTCGTTTCTTGAGGTACTTGACAGGACCCAGCTTGCGGTGAGTCCACTTGGTTTTGGGTCCTTCCATTGCTGGTTGGTGTAGTGGAAATGAGAGGGAGCAGTGATGGTGAATGCTCCCTAGCCCAATAAGTGGATTCGATCCACAGCCGTCACTATCTAGTGGCTGCTTATTGGGTACACCTTGATCGTCGGATGGAATCCTGCTGGCCTCTCGCTTCAGGCTTGGTGTGTGTCGGGTTGTCTCCCCCGATGAATTAAGTATGTACCTTCATGTGGCGTAGTGACAGTGAGTGGGTGCCACTTGTTGCATTGGTACACACTTCGCATGGTTCAGGCCTTAAAGCTCTTCACCTTGTAAGGACGTGTCTCGATACATTGCGTACCTGGTGCCGCTACTACCAACCAGCTTCGTACTGCGTGATCTTCCGACTTGCCTCTCCATATAACGTGCTTCTCATTCTTCAAGGGGGTCAGATATGTGATCTTCCAGAACGTAGTAATAGTTGTAGGCATTAAAAAAGCCCCGGCGTAGGCCGAGGCGATGATGATGGTGATTGTTGGCTAGGTGGAATCAGTAGCCCAGCCACTCGAGGATCATCTCCCCGTCGTCCCACTGATTACCGGTTGTAGCCATGTAATCAATACGGTCTTCCTCGTTGTGACCGTGCTCTTCAAAGATCTGCTTGATGGCCCAGCTAGGTGCTTTGCCTTCAGCGTCACAGGTTGAGAGGAATGATTCGGAGTAGGTCATGGTGTTGGTGGTGCAGGTTGGCTATGTGGAAATGATATCAGATCAGGAGGCAGGCATCAAGTCTTGGATGTCGGCAACCTCGCAGAGGTGAGTCATGAAGTCTTCGACTTGATCTTGGGGCATGAAGCGAACCAACTCTTGAAGGGTCAGTTCTGGGTTCAGCTGATCAGCGATGTCGAGGAGCAGTGAGCGTGACTGTGAAGGAGTGCGGGTCATGATTGGTTGGGTGTTGTGGGTTCGGTGAGTGAAGGACATTGGCCTTCGTTGCCTCTCCGATGTCCCAATACTAAGGGATGAGTTGGCTAGGTGGAAGTGATCCTCCACCTTTCTTAACAATTGATCAGGCGGCTGAGTGCAAGCGAGCTTTACTCTTTCTTCAGATGTAGGACGTATGCACCAACAGCAAAGCCGAAGATGAAGCCTGCTGCTGTGAAGCTGCTCTTCATGGCTAGGCAGTGGACTGTGTAGCCCGTGGTGATCATGAGTAGGGCGTTGGATGCTGTCAGTTTGTTCATGGCTGAGGCGTGATGGTGAAAGTCATTGCATAAGAGCTGAGGGTCTGAGCAAATGCCCAAGCCACGTTGAAGGTGTCGAAGGTGTCGACCTTGTTGGTGGTGGTGTTGGTCACGGTGTAGGTGGGCATGCGCTGTGTGCTCGATGTGCATACCTTCTGTTGGATCACATGCACATGGGCTGGCCGTGGCACCTATTCCATATGGGATTCGTTAGGTTTGGCGAGATGTACATATGTACAAAGTGACTAAGCGGGTCATCGTTCAGATGAAGGACTCGTGTCATGCGGTCCTTAAGCAGTACGCAGCCTTCCATGGTTGGACCATGTCCGAGGCTGTCTATGAAGCGGTAAGGCATCGCATCCATACCCAAGCTGCTGCTGATCCGCGGGTGATGGCTTTGCTTGATATGCATGGCAAGGCTCTAGACCCTCGAGTTAAGAAGAGCTGCTATGGATGTGAGTGCTATTGCTGCGGCGCGTACGAGGCCTGCTGTGATGGTGAACATGACGGCATTGCCCCGCACCTAGTCGAGGTTGCTTAGTGTTGTTGTGTCGCACTGTGGGCACACCTGGTCATTGAAGTGGGCTAGCACTAGCACCAGTCCACACAGGCTCAGCATGAGCGCTGTGGCTCTGCATGTTCTATGGATAGCTGATCCCATCAATCCTCCTCCTCGTGCCAATCAATCAATGAGATCTCGGCCCGTGCTGTTGGGTCGACAATCCATTCCTGTTCGATGGCCTCGACACGCTCGATCACTTCGATCTGTGCTTCAGTCAGGTCTGAGCCGTCCATCTCGTCTGGGATGATCTCGAGCATGGTTTCCATGTGCTGGTACATCTCAGCCAGTGACCTGGTGATGTGGGCGCGATAGATCTGTTCTTTGCTGTTGAGCATGGTGGTGATGATGTAATAATGGTACGCATTCGTGTAGCATCTGTAACGGATAAGGACCAGGCCACAGATGGTGAGAGATATTGAGAAGGCGCGGGGCTGGGCCGGCCTGCTGCTGTGTGATTTCGGCCCCCGCTAGATAGATGATCTAATGAGAACCCTTGGTATGACTAGGATCTGAGCCGTGATGGTGACCCCCCACCCCCCCTCGATCGGCTAGAAAGGGGGGCATACGGGGGAATCCGCGGCCCCGCCCCATACGTTATGCCTACACAAAATTATGTGAAAATACTCCAGTGCAAGCACTGTGGGGCTCCTGTACGGATACCAGAGAAGTACGGCAGGGTTAAGTGGGCGGTATGCACTACATGTGCAGATAGGAGTTCCCCCTCGAGGTCACCTCGTTAGAGGTGGCGGAGAGGGGGTGCCTTTTCAATTTTCAGGCCACATAGCCGCACAAACCGTCGGCAACTCAGTACGCAAGATCTCAACACACCCGAGGGCAATGTCACGATGCTCCTTCTGAGTGCCATTGGCTTGACGTAGATCGCAGTAATGCAACCAAGATCTAACCGTCCCACTCACATACAGCCTAGAAGGCGTTCCTAGGGGGAGTATCTCCCTAGCACACTCTTTGGCCACTCCATCAGCTAAGAGCTGGTTGTAGAGGCTCTGAGAGCTCATATAGAGCGTCTCTATCTGTTGCTGTCTGAGTCGGGTTAGATCAGGGTCTAGATCATCAATGCTGTTCTGCCTGTTCTTGGTGTCTTGTCGACGGAGATCAGGTGGAGTAGCAAAGTCCATCAGAGATACATCAGCATATCTCTGGCTAAACTCCTGGAAAGAGAAGCTCCTATGCCGTAGAAGTTGAGCGGCTACGGCTCTAGTAGTATTCACCTCTAACACAACATGAGCCATCTCAAAGGGGCTCCAGTGTTTATGTTTGATTAGATATGTAAGTAGTCTCTCACTCTCAGTATTCAACTGATTAGAGGGATTAGATACCCTAGCACAATAAGCAATAAGCTCTTCTGCTTTTGGTGTTATAGAGACTAGTTTAACTATAGGTGACATTGGTGGTGTTATACGGTTATAGAAGACTCAGGTCGGATGTTTGTGAGATAAATCTCCCAATCCGAATGACTTCGTCTTGAGGCTGTGCTATTGAGACTGTCGTCTCTTCAAGCTACGCCTAGGCCTAGTGCATATGTGTTAGATAGAAGCCGCCTAGTAAGCCTCTCATCCACTGTGTTGTTAACTCACAGTCCAGTCAGTTGTGTTTGGTGTTTGTGGTGTTAGGAAGAAAGGCCCCCTGTCAATCGGGGGCCAATCACCGCATATCCACACAAGAGAGCACCACTTCTCTTGTAAACATGTGGGACCAAAACCTTACCAACCCCAAACCTTAGTGCTACCAGCGGATCCGAGGCCTTTAAAGGATCTACCAAGGACTAGTGCATCTGTAGCTAGTTGAGGGTTGTTTTCAAAGGCATATTGCATAGCAATCCACTCTTCGTGCTTCTTCATTGCTTGTGCTTTGTGGGCTGACTGAGCCACAGCATCAACGAAGTACTGGACACCCTGTGCCATAGCGTCAACACGGTCATCGTGTTTGACAGCGCCTTTCTCGCGACACATACGGGACATTTGATATCCGAGCATGTATTCGAGACGTTTCTCAGGAGCAGCGTCAGGATTGGAGGAGTAGTCGTACTCCCAGACTTTGGGGTCAATGATCAGCTTGTGCTGGTTCATGACGGGTTCAAGAGTTTCGATGATCCTTTCTTCTTTACGGACGGATGCTCGAACTTCTTCGATATCCATCAAGGCACCCATCTGGCTTATGTGTCGCTTAAACAGTTCGCAGACCATGCCGTCTCCGAAGTTTGATTCAACGAGCAGTCGAGACGCACCGTATCGTTTTCCGAGGCGAACAATAGAACTGAGAGTGTCATCAGAATAACCGTCAGTGAAAGCTTTAAGGTCACGGACAAAGATGTATCCATTTGCTTGAGATAGAACAACAGCGGTCGTTTCGTCTGTACCACGTCCAGAAGGGTCTACAGACACGATTGTCTCGTCGTAAGGGCAAATACCCTCATCGATGTACATCGGCCCGTAGAAGCGGTCACCGGGCAACCCCACGGGGTTTA
>VMHT01173821.1_pt1 | contig 19534 bp, 11 predicted proteins | sample 4693611 | NCBI WGS metagenome assembly VMHT01 (sample SAMN12280063, study PRJNA550983) | marine metagenome | isolation source: seawater sampled from same location over 5 years 0.02-0.2 micron viral filtrate | place: USA: collected off the coast of southern California halfway between the port... ...
AAAAACAAAAATTCTAAAAATAAAAAAAAATTGAAAAAAGTTAGATTCAGCTTGACATTGTCACAGTCCATGGAAAGCATGAAAGTAATGAAAAAAAAATATCCAAAGAGTCCTAAAAATCCAACGATTACTAAAACTGATGATTGGGTTCCCCTAACAGACAAAGAAGCTTCCATCATATCTCAAAAATATTTTAATAATGTTAATTTTGATGAAGAAGTTGACGAAAAGGCCGAAAAGGCGTTTAATCTGTGGTGCATGGAAGTTGGAAAAAAAAATTAAAACAACAATTTACAACTAAAATAACGTAAAAATATATATTTTTTTAAACATTTACTTTTTCTACAAATCTTGCACCTCATAAGTCATGTTGTTTCTACTCTGAAATATAAAACCCTTGGACATGACCACTTACAAGCATGATGTACACAATATGGCGACACCACTAAATCACGAAACACACCCCTAGTTGATGTACAACCATCTACAACACAATACCTATATACAAATGTAAATAACCCATGAATAGCTTTTGCGCGTGACCGTCTGACACAAAAACAGGCCCATTTTCTCAACTGCGCTGGGACATTATTAGGCCAACAAAAATCTTTAATATCTAAATAACTATGAATAAGAGCCCATAACTCATTTGGCAAATTCATTTAACCACACACCATATCATATATATATATAGAAATAAATAAAGTCAACTGTATGACAGAATGTGTCAAAGAAAAAAGGACAGAATGTGCCAAAGAAAAAAGGACAGAATGTGTCAAAGAAAAAGGACAAAAAACTCAAACAAAATAAAACTAAAAACTAAAAACAATATACAGAAAACAGAAACTATTAAACAATAGCTTTACGAACCAAAACAAACCAAAAACAATACAAATTACTCTAAAAACCATGCCAAAGACAACGAAAAGCGATTCTAAACTCAAAAATGCATTAAAAACAACTAAAAACAAAAAATCTAAAATAAACAAAAAATCTAAAATAATCACCACATATATGAATAAAAAAATAAACACACAAACTATTCTATCAAAGACTGGAATTGAAATGAGCCGTAACAGTGTTATTTCTAAAAAATATCAAAAAAAGAGTCATTTGGAACATATAAAAGAGCGTCCTGATACATATATTGGTTCGTGTGAAAAGCGCACGGAATGTTTATGGGTAATGGATGGTGAAAAGATGGTTCATCGTGATGTTACTTTTGTGCCTGGCTTTTTGAAGATTTTTGATGAGATTCTTGTGAATGCGGCAGATAATAAGCGTCGTGATTCTTCTATGAAATCTATCAAAGTTACTATTTGTAATGACCGTATTAGTGTAGAGAATGATGGTCAAGGTATTCCTGTAGTGATGCATGAGACTGAAAAAATGTATGTTCCTCAAATGGTTTTTGGTGAATTACTTTCTGGTGATAATTATGATGATTCATCGGATAGAGTAGTTGGTGGTCGTAATGGTTATGGCGCAAAATTGGCAAATATTTTTTCAACTATTTTTTGTGTGGAGACTATTGACTCTAAAGCTGGGAAGAAATATTCTCAAAGTTGGCATGGAAATATGTCAAAAGTTGATAGACCGGTGATAAAATCATCTGGTAAACGTAAAGATTTTACTCGTATTACATTTTCGCCAGATTATGTTAAATTTGGTTTGGAAGGTATGACCGATGATATTTTGTCATTATTTCGTAAACGTGTTTATGATATAGCTGGTACAACACCACATGATGTCATTGTATACTTAAATGGTGAACGTTTACCTGTGAGAAATTTTAAACAATATTGTTCATTATATTTTCAAGATGAAACGAAAATGATTTATGAAAAAATTAATGATAGATGGGAAGTTTGTGTGACTGTTTCTCAAGACCAACAGGCACAACAAGTTAGTTTTTGTAATGCTATTTGTACAACTGGTGGTGGTGAGCATGTTCGATATATTTTAGATGAAATAGCTCGTCGTGTACTTCCTCATCGTAGTCTGAAAGATTTGAATGTAAGAGCTTCATTGGTGAAACTATCAACATTTGTATTTGTTAATGCATTAATAACAAATCCAAGTTTTGATTCTCAAACAAAAGAAAAGTTGACTACACGTTCTAGTAAATTTGGTCCTGAAAAATTTAAGCCTATAATATCAGAAAAATTTGCTGGTTCAATTATTCGTAATTCAGGTATAGTGGCTGAAGTTTTATTCTATGCACGTGCTAAATCACAAAGATTATTAGAAAAAAAAACTGCTACAAGAAAAAGCTCCAAAATTAGTATACCAAAGTTGGACGATGCTCGAAAAGCAGGTACTCGACAATCGGCGGAATGTACTTTGATTTTGACTGAGGGTGATTCTGCAAAGTCATTGGCTATTGCTGGATTGTCAGTCATTGGTCGTGATAATTTTGGTGTATTCCCTTTAAAGGGTAAACTTCTCAATGTTCGTGATGCTACTAATCAAAAGGTTATGGATAATAAAGAAGTACAAAATATTATGAAAATTATGGGGCTTAATATTGGTCGGTCATATAATGATGTCTCTTCATTGAGATATGGTCATATCATGATAATGACTGACCAAGACCATGATGGTTCTCATATTAAAGGTTTAATTATAAATTTGATTCAACATTTTTGGCCGTCATTGTTACAAATACGTGATTTTTTACAAGTATTCATTACTCCAATAGTTAAATGTACTCAGGGGAATAGAGCTTTAACTTTCTATACTACACCAGAATATGAATCATTTGCAGAAAAAAATAATATCAAAAAATGGAAAGTGAAATATTATAAGGGGTTAGGTACATCCAGTGCAAAAGAAGCACGTGAATATTTTAGCTCACTTCATCGGAATCGTATCCCATTTCAATGTATGTCAGATAAAGGCTCAACATTGATTGATATGTGCTTTTCAAAAACAAAGTCAACAGAAAGAAAGGAATGGATTTCATCATATAAAAAAGGTACATATGTTGATTTCAATGTATCGGAAATGTCATATGATGATTTTGTTAATAAAGAATATATTGTGATGGGCGTTCAATCTAATTTGAGAGCTATTCCTAGTGTTATGGATGGTTTAAAAACTTCACAGCGTAAAATTTTATTCTCATGCTTGAAAAGAAATTTAAAGGATGAAATAAAAGTAGCACAACTTGCCGGTTATACGTCTGAACATGCTGCTTATCATCATGGAGAAGCATCTCTCAACTCGACTATCATTAATATGGCACAAAATTATGTTGGTTCTAATAATATCAATTTATTGAAACCGAATGGACAATTTGGAACTCGTTTAATTGGTGGTAAAGATGCTGCAAGTCCAAGATATGTCTTTACTCAATTAAACGAGATTACATGTCATATCTTTCATCATGATGATAATGCTCTTTATGAATATATGGAAGAAGATGGTCAGTCGATTGAACCATCGCATTATGTGCCAGTATTACCTATGATATTAGTCAATGGTAGTAATGGAATTGGAACAGGTTGGAGCACCATTATTCATCAATATAATCCTATTGATATTATTCAAAATATTCGAACACGTTTAAAGGGGGATATGCCGCAGGAATTAATACCATGGTATAATGGCTTTTTAGGTACTATCGTTCGAAATGGTGACGATTTTATCATGACGGGATGTTGGTCATGGAAAAATGATGAAACATTACATATCAGTGAATTACCAGTCGGGACATGGACTTCACCATATAAAGAATTCTTAGAAAACGCAATGGAAGGTAAAAATGGCTTTAAAAGTGATGATATCAAAAAGTTAGAATCGAACCACACTGACAAAAAGGTGTCATTTGATATCCAACTTCGTTCGGAATTAGCAGATAGTTTGAAGAAAGATGTGACCAAACTTATCAAGCTATTTAAATTACAAAAGATTTTGACTCTTAATAATATGCATGCTTTTGATTCTAATGGTCAGTTGAAGAAATATAATAATACTAACGAAATTTTAGATGAATATTTTCAACAGAGAATTGATATGTATGCAAAAAGAAAGCAATCTATTCTCAAATGTTCGAGACAACGTCATCAGAGACTTGTTCAGAAAATACAATTCATACAATTGGTAGTTAATGGCCAATTTATATTTAAAGGTTGTAATAAAAAACAATTGTCTGAACAATTACAAAAATATTCTCTTGGTGATGATGCCGAACATTTATTATCTATGCCAATGTGGAATATGACCGATGATAAATTAGCAGAACTTTGTTCTCAGAGAGATGAATGTCATATCGCTATACAAACATTGCGTCTGTTAGATATCAGACAATTATGGCTCAATGATTTAATACACGTTGAAAAAATTTATCAACAACAAATAAATAGCAAATTAACAGAACAAAAAGGACAAAAAGAAACACGTCCTAAGAAAAGAAAAAAGAAAAATTAGATTATATACAACATATTTTATTTTTTAATATAATGAATATGTTTTTTTTTTTAAATAAAATTAATGAGTAATTCGTCTAATACTAGTAATTCATCGAATATATCATCGTATTCGCCATCACCATCACCATCATATTCGTCATCGCCATCACCATCATATTCGTCATCGCCATCATATAATAATACTACATATTCAAATGAGTCGGTGCCTGTTTCATCACCATCACCATTCAATTCACCATCACCATTCAATAATGATACATCAATAATATCAACGCCATCATCGTCAACACATTTGGCGCCATCATCGTCAATACATTTAGCGCCATCGCCTACAACATATTTAGCGCCATCACCTACAACATATTTAGCGCCATCGCCTACAACATATTTAGCGCCATCACCTACAACATATTTAGCGCCATCACCTTCAAATGACATGTATTTTAATATTTCGGTACCATCGTCTTCAAGCACGTATGACAAGTATTCGGATACATCATATGTTGGTCAAATTGTTTTAATTGTAGTTCTCGTATTTATAGGCTTGCTTCTAAAATGTAGAAAGAGAAATACATTACCAGAAATCGATGGGTATAATAATATAGAAATGAGCAATATTGATAACATAGTTGGGTATGAACAACACAAAATACAAGAACAAAACAATGTTGTTACTTACGACGAAGAATTTTCAGCATGAGTAGTAACTTCACTTTAATTTTTTGACACTATAAAAACATTATCTTTTATATTAATTATGTCTGTATTTTCAAATAAGAAAAAATTAACAGAAAATAGATTAACTTCCACTATCACAGCTACACCTGAAAATAATGTGAAACTGACGGAAAGCTATTGGAACAAATCGCCGACGAATCTTGGTGTCAGAAAAACTAATCGATTCTCGAAAAATAGCTCTGGGTTTTTTACAGCAGAGCCTAAGAAGAAGTCAGCTTGGAATATTTTTCAAAAAGAAAATGCTGGAAGCGGCCTTACCCCTAAAGAACTTTCAGAAAAATATAATAAGGAGAATAAGGATAAGAAGGAGAATAAGAAGAATAAGGATAAGGATAAGAATAAGGATAAGGATAAGGAGGAGGATAAGAAGGATAAGGATAAGGAGGAGGATAAGAAGGATAAGAAGGATAAGAAGGATAAGAAGAAGAAGGATAAGGGTATAGGTGGGAATTTTAGTGTCCCTAGTTTCCCGGACGTCTCGGTTAGGAGTGGTGGCGCGCTAACCACAGCTAAAGGTGGTGTTGCGCTGGCCACAGCTTACTATGTAAGAGAAATGTTTAAATGGACAACGAGCGCTATAAAAGGGTTAGGAGAGAGCATTATATATGGATTGTTTGGTTTTATTGGTTTGTTTACTTTTATACGATTATATGACACATATACTAAAAGAGTCGAAGAATATGAAAATTTTGGAAATATGAATGATGATGAATTAAAAGTAAAAATAGAAGAATTACATGAACAACTCTGTTACTGGGATGGAATACAAGTTTTTGGACTTGAATTAAGACCTTTTGGACTTGAATTAAGACCAGAGTGCAAGCTCATTAAAGCGGAATACGACAGAGCAATTGAAATCAGAGAACAAAGAGAAGAACAAAGAGAAGAAGAAAGAAAAATCAGAGAAGAAGAAAGAAAAATCAGAGAAGAAGCTGATTCTGCGTATGACAACTTAAAAAACGAATTAGAAGCTCGGCGTCGTATCCGCATAAGCGAAAATCTCAGAGATAAATTATTGGACGATGTCAGATTTTGTAAACTGATGATACAAACCGCTGAACAAAAAAGTAACTACAAAGCAACCGAAGAAGATATAATAAAATTAAGTCAAGATTTTAACAAATATCAAAAATTATGGAAAATAGATGTACCTGTAAAACATTATCTTAGTGATACAAAATTTGTAATAAAAAGAAAGAGATTAATTGCGGGATTTGGTCAGCAGACGAATGATGTATTTTATACAAAATATTCATCAGTTTTAGATTTAAAAGAAAAAGCGCGTTTATTAGGACAGGCTTTTATTTATTGCGCGGAGTTACATGTAAATAAGGTGATTGCGTGGATGCGCATAGAAAAGGAATTAAATGATGAGATTGAATCTTTAAATAATGATAAAATAAAAAGAATTTTCCAGCAGCAGTGGGTGCGTACCCCTACTGGTAAAGCAAAAGAAAGGGGCATCTACGCTGATATACAGAAGTTAAAAGTGCCCCCCGATATGACATATGAAAAAATGATGGTAGTGAGCGTGAACACAATTAATAACTCTTTGGAACATTTAAATAAGAAATATATTAAAAAACTTCCCGATGAAATTCAAGAAAAATTTAAAATCATTGAAAATAATATGAATGATTTTAAATGTTACCGAACCTTTGGAATGATGTCATCCTTAAAACTAATTAAAGCCGCTAACGAAAATTTTAAAGAAATGGAAAATAATAGCAAAAAATTGGAAAATTTAGAGAAAAATACAGAAGAATATGAATTGACGCTAGAAAATCTGACTACAAGTTATGAGATGTATAACAAATACATGAATGCTCATCAAATACTAAGAAATGATAATCACTCTCCTGAATTTATTAAACAAATCTGCGATGGAAATAAATTATTGTTTAATAAAGCATGGAAGTTAGCCGATTATATTATTAATGAAGGGATTATTAATGAAGGGAAACCTGAGCAAAAAAATAAAAAGAGGCCAAAAGAAAGTATCATGAATAAAGTCAACAAACAATTACTCCTCACGAATAATTATGAAAAATCGAATGAAAAAAAAGTGGAATCTGAATCGGAGGAATCTGAATCGGAGGAAGAGGGTGAAAAGAAGGAGGGTGAAAATGTACCCCTAAAAAAAGGCCAAAAAATATCTGGTTACAAAATAGGAAGAGATGGTCAACAGAAAGTATACACGGGTACAATTGTGAGAATACATGAAAAGGAAAAAAATAAAGGAAAGGTTGTCCTCGAAATTGAATCAGGCGACCGTATAACAAATGTAATAATACCAGGTACCGCACCCGACAAAAAACAAACAAAAGGCAAAATACCAAAAACAAAAGGCAAAAAAAAATAAAAAAAATTAGTCAATAATATTTATTAATTACATAAAAAATGATTTAATATCCATATAATTTGTTTTTTTCACTCTCTTTCTCTCTGGCACATGCTTTATTTTTCCAGCTCTTTTCCCACCAACTTTCACCGACCTTTTGACAAAATTACCCATCATAGAATTCGCAGCTACTTGTGATTGTGTAAGAGTAGTAACTTCAAAAATGTCACTTGAATTATCCATAACCATTTCAAAAATCCTCTGCAATGGTTTTTGCAATTGATTAGATAGATACCACCTATTATCAGGCGAAGCCAACCCACAACGCACATCTTCCGGCGTAACAGCTCTCATACATGTTTTTTCACCTTTAAAGCCCGGTCTAATAACGAAATCAATCCGGTCACCAGTTTTCGGCGCAATATGCGCAGGTTGTGTACGTTGCAGTCTTTTTGCCAATTCTGTATGTGGTGCAGGATTTTTATAATCCTCCGGTTTTCTAGTTAATTTCTTGGACATGGTCAGCTCCTCCAAAGGTATTTTATTTTCAAGTAATTGAATGACAACACCCCGCGCATATTCTATGGCCCCTTGCACATCATGTTCTTTACACAATTTAACCAAAACATTTTTCTGACATTTACTAACGATAGGTGCAAAATCTCTCCGCACACATTCAAACCCTTTAACATCTAATTTTGGCGCCAATCCCGGTTCAAATTTATGACCAGCATACCGTTTTTTTCCTTTCAACAAAATAGGATAATAAAACTTTTCATATTCTAAATCGTTAGGAGGTAAGAAAGCTTTTGTACAGAATTCCCCCATTTCTTGACCAATGGCATCAACTTTTTGTATTAATTCCTCCCTTGAACAATTCGTGTCACACATAGAAGGTGGTATATTAGCAAATACAGAATCGGTATCGCCGTAAACAATTTGTAATCCATGTTCTTTATATTTATCTTCACACATAAATTTGGTATGATTAGCCATTCCGCGTCCAACCCGTGTTACAGACGATGCAATTCTTTTTTCACCTAAATATCCAGTAGCAGCCCCAGTAAAACCATACACGGAATTGGCACATACTTTCAGAGCCAATTGCCTACCATCTAGAACTGCATAATCCATAGATTTTTCCCCATACTGTTTCCTCAATTTTTTGACACGTTTTCGTTCATTCAACAATTGTTCCAAAATCTCTGGTAATATCCCTACCCTTTTTTTGGTTGTCACAAAACAAACATCAGTTTTCTTCAATTTATATTCAAATTTTCCACCCTCTGGATAATCGAAAGAGCGTACAGGTCTAACCTCTGGATACAATTCATGATTAACATCTTTAATGAGATGAGTATCTTTCGACCATTTAAGTTTCAAATTTTCAGCTTCTGCATAAGATGGTATTAATGTTGAAAAGCACATATTATAAGCTCTCATAATGGATGGATACAAAGATGCAAAATCCAAAGTGACAACAGGTGTTTGATAATATCCTGGTTTCGGTGTAATGACCACAGCCCCTTCAAACCCTCCAATTATTTTTTTCTTTTTAAATTCATCAGGTAAAAACCAACGATGATGAGATGAATTTAATCGACACCGTGTTTTGACTTGTCTTAACATAAGCAATAATGTTCGAATCTGTTGTCCACGATGTAAAATACTTGTCAAAGGTACACCTGTAACTTGTGACATTTGAATGGCGTTCACTAACTTACACCGTTTAATAATGATTTGACATGGTAACCAAGCATCTTTTACACAATATTGTGCAAGAAAAGTGCGACCATCTGATGTTTGCTGATGCTTTGGTATATCTTCATAATCTATATGTATTTTCTTAGTTCCCAATAACTCAGAACAAACATTATCCAATTTATACGACCGTAATTTGTGGTCATTCATTACAACACGGTATAAATCCATCCAATCTCGTCCTTCAATCCATGCTTCCCAAGATTCTTGTCCTCCTCTTTGATTTGTATGTGTGTATTTTTTTGTCAATGTGGTTGGACGCTTTATCCTGGAGAATGTGCGTATAGATGAACAATGTGCACAATATGGTCCATCATGTTTTGGACACAATTGCTCAATACGTTGAACCAAATATACATTATCAAAATTAAGAACGTTATATCCAGTAATGATATCTGGGTCATATTCTTGAATGAATTTAGCAAAAGAGCGCAACATTTCTAATTCATTATCATATGATTTTACAACTGTCACTGATGGGTCGTAATCATCAGTTTGCATATCGGCAGATAACATGGGTAATTTGGAGCATTTTCCCTGCTCTAATTTATCTTCAAACATAAATACAGTTTGAATCATTTTCATTTCAACCATGTTAAATGACGTGACTCCAATGGTGGTAATGCTGTCACGTGTTGGGTCAGGGAATTCGCATTCACCATTATCAGGATTTACATACGGCATTGCTTCGATATCGTATGATAATACACGAAATGGTGCCATGGGTATAGGAGGTTGTTCACATGGTGTTACATCTGTTGGAGCAACTTTGTACTCGACAGTACATGAAGTCGTCTTTTTTTTTACCTGTGTATATTTGTCTACGTTCATCCATGAACACGCGGGTAACTGGTTATCAACCATCCATACAATTTCTGGCTGAAACATTGTTTCATATAGCTCTATATCATTTCCAATATTTAATGAACATGGCATTCCCGAAATGGGTGAACAATTAAATCTACCCCCCTTTTTTTGATTCATTTGCTCTTTGACATATTCATACCGTGATTTCATATCATTTCTAAATTTTGTTATTCTTTTATGGACATCATCAATATTTTTAAAACATGACAATAAAGCTCTCCATACATCATATCTCAGTACAGTAAATTTCCACACTGTTGGAGGTGCATATTCTTTAACATGACGAATATTGTAACCACTACAACACGTCCATCGAATATCATTAGATGTCATTTCAGAAAACGACCAACATTTATTAAAGAATTTCAAAATTTCATCATTAGGCATTTTTTGTTTATCATTTTCATTTTCGTACCGTCTACACTTTCCTTCTGTCATTTGCATGACCAATATCCACCGGACCCATTTACGTATACTTTCTTCATTAACTTTAGTATTAATGTACCCATATGCTCGAACACCAACAACTCTAATAGCAGTTGATACACCATCTGCCTGACGACCATACAGCATAACATCGATACCATTTCCCTCACCTTTATGTCGAGACGTACAAATATGTTGAAAAGTGAGCATAATTACAACAATATTTGTTTTTTATATAATGATAATTACTAATACAAATATATTTAAAATATGTTAAAAAAATTAAAATACAATATTTGTGTGTGTATATGTACCATAAATGTTTTGTTCTACTGTTGGTATGGTATTATATAATGTGTTATGTTTTTGTACACAGCAGTATTGCCATCCTGTGAGAGCTCCACAACAAATGATAGATATCCCAACTATGATTGCCATATAAATGAACATCATGGTTAATGTGAGTCCTGGTATTAATGGTGGTGTCCATGGACTACAAAAAGTGCTGGCCTCTTTTGTTGTTGTATAATTTTTTGGACAAGGTGATGTATATAATTCCCAACCATCATTTGAGTAATATCCGGTATTTGCAGCTTTACATTCTTTTCTCCCACCAACATATCCATATGGACAATTCCAATAATGTGTTAATGAATTGACACCATTTTCAACAATCCAATGTTGAGAATTTGTAGAGAATGCTGTTTTAGGTAACGTGTGACCATTCCCAGTCAAATGTTGTTCTCTAAATTCTCCTTCAATATCAAATCGATATACTTTATTATTCTTAGGGTCTGCAATAATCACATTACTACCAACAACCCCAATATTATCACCAATAAATTTATTTTGAAAATCATTAGCAGGCACTGGTACATATTCCCAATTAGTTTTACCATCCAAATATGTGATATCATTCACATCTAAATATTGGAGTGGATTACCCGGTATATCATCAATATTAATACCATCAACTTCGACACAATCGGACTGACCATTAACTTCCCGATTCGTCCCAGTTGCTAACTCAACATCACTGAGAATAGCTTTACACCTAAATAAAATAACAAAAGGCTTATCCGTTTGCTCATATAATGGATAAATCGATACAGCCAAGAAATCACGAGATGCGGAGACATCACGTCCAAAAGCTTGATATGTGGCCAACTCCAAAGACAATTTCAATGGCGTGCGCACATTAGGCTGCCACCAAGATAAAGTAGTATTGCTTTCCTGACCATCTGGCCAAATGACATTATCCCATATATATACTCTACCATAATTGACACCAGCACCATTTTCCATAAAACGTTTTGTATCACCCGGTGCCGAAATGAATAAAGTTGAACCATTGGTAAAACTATCACCTGTAAGAGAGACACTATAACCAAATTGTTGGTATGTTTCTCTATGTTCATTATAGACTTTATTTAACATAGCTCCAGTTCCCTTATAAAATGGTTTTTCAAGTGGCAAACACAATTTCTGTACTTGCCGCACATCTGAAATATGAAGTTGTTTTGTTTCATTTGGCCCATCCCCCCATGACTTATACCAAGAGACATTTTTATAAGAAGGAATGAAATATGACGCCCATTGACTTTTCAATTTACCATAATATTTCAACCAATTATCTATACCTGAAACACACCCAGTTGATTCTGGATAGCAGCTCATTTCATAAATGGAACGACATGAATGTAACTCTTCATCTTGAAACACAAATGCATAACCTGGCGTTCCACCAGTTCCCAATATACCATTAGGTGTCCCAGGTGCACCAACTACCCACGTATGGTCTGATATATCAATAGAAAAGCCAAATCTATCTACAGTATTCGATATGGGTACTCTTTTAACATTCAATAAAGAGTCTACTGGATATTCTTTAATAAAAACAGCTTTAGTTGCACCACTCTCTGGTAATGTGACAATATTCTCAGGGACAAAATGCACCACAATATTTAAGAATGGTTTCCACATTGATACTGTATTTTTATTTGGATACCCAAAAAGAACCATATCACATTTATCATTAACAACCAAAACATCGGATGACAAATTAGTGTAATAAGAATTTTTTGCCGCACCATGCATAATTAAATTGGTACCGTTATTTTCAGTACTATACATGCTACATCCTGAAGAAATGGCTAATTGCCTAACATCTGAAACGTTACTATGAACAACTTCTTGACGATATGCATCAACAAAAATCAACAAAACAAAGAAAAGCACACTACAAAACATTTACATGAACAAAAAGTCATTAAATAGTTATTTTTTTTTACGCATGATACAAAGTTCTACTTGAGCTCTTCCACCATTAGCCCACATCTCTTTAACATCGACCACCCGCTTCAAAAATTTAGCAGGTGTCTCTTCAATTCCAATAGTCTTTCCCTCAAACTGAAAGATATAATCACCCTCACGCAACCCAGTTTTAAATGCAATACCACATGAATCCACATTATTACAATAAAGGACACCATGTTTCGTATCTCCAACTTGCATACCCCATGAACCTTTGATTGGCAAATGGAATTTCACCGGGCGACAATCTGCAAACTTGGCCATTCTCGAATGTTCTAAAGCAGCAGAAGTAGGTTTAAACTTCAACGTTTCCGCACCAATTTCAGGAACCAACACTTGACAGTAACCACGTTTTTTCAACATTTTCGAATACTTTAAAATAATCAAATCGGTCACATCTCTAGTTTTTCTATGTTTATTACGGTCAACTTCCATTTGTGCACCTTCTTGTATGGCTGGTAAAGAACATGGAGTTTTATGCTGAACACGATGTTCAAACTCTAATACTGCACAATAAAAACAAGCAGAAGCCAAAGCAGCGCCACCATGGGGCATTTTTGTATTATTATCGTCTTTTGTTTCACGATGAACAGAGTAATAAAACTGTTTGAGTTTTGCTTTTGCGGAAAGTATTATATTATCAATTCCTTCAAAATGCCAAAATCCTCCAATTCCATCAATTTTTTTTCTAATTCTCCAATAATTTCGCAAGTGAGAAGGTGCGCGCGCACCACTACCACTTTCATTGTTTTTGTTTTTTCTTGGAAATATTAAAGAAGTATCGGTATGGTCCATGCCTGGTGTAATATTCCATTGTGATTTATTAGCTTTTTCATCATCTCCTAAATGAAGTGAACCCATATGAGACCTTTTTGATGATTGAACCATGCCACAACCTTTACAAGTAGAATGACCTCTCCTTTCAAATTCTATAAATTGCCATGATGAACGACCACAATTATTACAGAAACGAGTCGGATATCTTTCAATAATTTTTGATGTTGAAGGAAATTTACACAACAAATCATTAATTGTCGATAATGACGTTTTCTTATTAATATCAACATCACCAATTTTAACTATATGACCCTTACCAAATTTAGAGTTTTTAGAATCACGTTTCGGAAACTTTAAACTGTTGGAGGTTAATCTACATACACTATTAGACACAATAGCACCATTTCTAGCACGAAATTCGCCAATTGTTTCTGTAGAGTACTCACTTTCAGACATGTTAGTAATATGTGATTTTTATAATAGAGTGTATTTAAAAAATATCTTATTCTTAAAGAATTTTATTTTTATTCAAAAAAAAAATTTGATATAAATGGCAAGTGTAAGTGGTAATTCTCGTAAACGTTGTCGTGATGAGATGACTGATTTTGACCCTTTTGGGTTTGATTTGGATGTCTATCTTCGTATTATTAAGAATGATTATAAATTGGGTAGAAGAACTCATCATATTTCTAATTCTATCGTGGGATTTGAGAATGGTCAGCCTGTTTTTAAAGAAAATTCTCAATCTTTGTCTGTTGTATCAACTCTTGGCATATATGCATATTTCGATAATTGTAGTAAGAAATTGATTTCAGAACTTCATACTAATCATACTGTGTCATTATATGCTGTTGCTACACAAATAAGAAAAAGACTCATGACTATGGAATCTGTTCATTTGAGAGATTCCGAATCTTGTGAATTTAAATATGTTGATATGAGACAGGCAAGACATCAAAAACGACATTCTGAGACAAATATTGTATGGGTAAATGCTAGACATTTATCTCAGAATGTTGTACTAAAGACTACCACTGACCATTATACACAACTTAAATATATTTTAGATGCCGTCATTCATTATCATGTCTTTCGTATTTGTCCAAAGTATTTGCCAAAAATTCATTTTGTAGCTTTTGCTGCTGGTGGTAGGCTTGTTGTATGTTCGGAACAATTGACATCGATTCCTGTCAATAAAATTATACGCTCAATCACCAATGATACTAACAGGGTCATTCGAGATTTGGTACATGATGTCTGCATTATGCTCAAAAATATGCAAGAAAAAGCTCGTTTTACACATCGTGATTGTCATGTCGCCAATGTGTATTATGACATTGAAAATAGAAAGGTCAAATTGATTGATTTTGATTGGTCTTGTGTCAGATTAAAATATGGATATCTGTCAGTACCTAGGTATTTATATGATACAACTAGGGAAACTTATTGTCATAATCAATCGATTGATATGTGTGTTTTTTTGAGGACACTTGGACCCATTTTGCCTGATGAGTTTTATTATAACGTGTATCAACCATTGATGGAGAGATATGAAAAACAATGTGCTCAGATATTGAGAGAAAAATCAAAGTTTGAGAATGCCGCTATGCAATTGTATAAAATGTCATCAGATGATAAAACTATGAAAGGGAATTATTCACATAAAATTGGGTTGGAGAGATTTCCTAAAATATTTGAATATGCTATGGGATATTATCAGTGGGAGTGTATGACTCCAGATGCTGTTTTACAATTTATTAGTAAATAATTACAAAGATTTTATAATAAAAGTTCTATTTCTTTATGTAGATTATTTGTCACCTTTCGTTTTATAGATATTTCACCTTTCTTCTCATTCGCTTTTTTGATTCGAAGTTTTGCATCTTTATAGGCCTTTTCACGTTCTTTTTCCTCTTTCTTCTTCTGTTTTTGTTCCATTATCTCTTCCATTATCTCGTCCCGTGTTTTACCACTGTAGATTTGATAACATATTTTGTATATTGTACATGGACAAAAACATAGAAGTAACATGGCAATTATGAAAATTGTTAAGAAGCCAGATATCAAAACGTAAATACATACAAGGTCATGGTGTTCGCCAAAGTTTAATCCAATTATTGGGTAACACATTTGATATGATTCCTTTATTGTTTTATATACATATTATTTTTATTAAATTACTATCGTTCATCTATTCAAATATCGTTGATGTTTCTTCCACATTTTTGATACAAGACCTCTTCCTTTCCTAGGATTTTTCTTTGCTATTTTTTTACCATTATATTCGTAAATAGTCTTCCAGACACCGAAACTATCCTCTTTCATGTGTAAAACCAATTTCCCACGGGATAACACCCTCAAACACGTCATTCGTGTAGTATTCGCAGAGTATGGCATTGATGATGGATGAATTATATGTGACGGCATTTTATTTGTTTGATGTTAGATAATTTAGAATTAATTTCTCATATCTTTTACAGAATAAATGTGACGATTACAACGGGTGGGATTACGACGATGGCGTTTATGAAAATTACGAACAGATTTTATTCTTTGATTTGGCAAATATGAAGTACGACGATTCTTTTTTATGGTATATAGCTTTTCTTTATTTAGTGAGCTCAATAAATTTTGGAGGAATAATGTGTGCGCAAATACATTCATTTTTTTGGGGGATTCATTAAACAATTAATTTTTATAACTAATATGTTTAGAATATGTGTGTTTCTATATTGTGGATGAATTATATGTGACGGCATTTTAAAGAGTACCTATAAAAATATACTAAGATGGATATACATATGATTTAGTAAAATATTAAAATTAATTATTATTGTTTTAAGTCTAATCTTGTTGCTTAAGTCTAAAGACGTGTTTCAAGTCAGAACCGTAATAAATCTTGTTGTTTTGAGCAAGCGCTTCAATTTCCAATGCACGCAGATATGGTTCTTTCAATAGTGCATCATTTTTCTTGGCCAATTCCAGACCCGCATCCTTGTCAGCCTTGGCCGACATAACCTTAATGTCGGCTTCCTTCTTTGCTTTAGCGCGGTCCATTTCGTGCTGAATGGCTTGGCGCTCTTTTTCAGCTTCGATGAGACGTTTTTTGCGTGCCAACTCAGTTTCTTGTGAATCTGAGATGCGCTGCTGCTCGGCCTTATTACGGTCGCGTGCAAGTTGGTCGTCTGCAGCTTGTTTGGCGGCGGCCAATGTTGCCATTTTCTTGTCCAGTTTTTGCTTTTCGTCAGCCGTTTTTGTGGACTGACGATGTTCGGCCTCTTTCTTGATGATGTTGGCGATATCGGAGTTTGTGGGTTGTGGTTTAAAGACCTTGACCTTGCCAGGGACAATCAAAAGTCCCGATTTGGCCTTTACTTGGGCTTCGACAAGGGCCGCATAAAGCAAGTCATCGATATCTGTGAACTTGTCGACCAGAAATTCTCGAGCTGTCATTTCCGCACAAATAGACTGCATCAGAAACTCGGACATGTCATAAATGTTGGCGCGGTCCGGCTGCTTTCCATGGATAAGATAGGATTCCAAAACGTTCTCAGGTAACAGGCGGTTCGTTATGGCTACTTTTCCTTGGAAAGTAATGCCGTCTTTTGTCCCGCAGGTGTAAGAAACTTCGTCTTTATCTGGTCCTGTAAACATATGGATACCCTTTGTAAAAGGCATCTTCCAATGAAAACCCGGTCCACTCGTTTCGTTGTACTTGACACGCTGAAACTGTGTCCAAATGGCCACATTGCGCGCAGGAACCACGTCGTAGAAGGACGAAGCCGTCAAATACGTTGCAAGCACGGCAAAGATGGGAATGGCAATTGTGAGTATAATTTTTCTGTCGGACATGGTTGTTTCGGACATGGTTGTTAATATATTTATAAAAATTTAGGACATTTATTTTTTATAACTTATATGTTTAGAATATGTGTGTTTCGATATTTATTTTTTATGACTATATATTTGTATATTTTTTCATTGTATTGCTATGGATGAAATACCTCAGTTTATAAAGGTTTTTATTGTTGAGTATATCAAAGAAAAAAGGTTCGATAGTAAGAAACCATGGAAAAAATGGTCAAAGAAGAGAAAGGAAGAAATAAGAAGTAAAATAGCTGATAATTATGCAAAAAAATTAGGTGACAAAAAGAAAAAATTGTGGACATCTTTATGGGAAGAAGCTGGAGAGAACAATAAAGATGGAGAGAACAAGAAGAGAATCAAGGTACCAAAAAACAAACCGAAAAAGAAATCTAAAGAAAATATCGATATACTCTTTGCTAAAGCCTGTGAGAATGGTGATGATTTTGAACTCGGCCATATTTTGGCTGTAAATAATAGTATTGATGTCAACAATACTATTTATAACGGAACAACACCACTGAACATTGCGTGTAAAAAGGGTTACTTGAACGTTGTCAATGTATTGCTTGGATTAGATAATATTGATGTGAATAAAGCTGATAAAGATGGATGGACACCATTGAACATCGCGTGTCAACTTGAAAAATTAAATATTGTCAAAGCATTGATTCAATCAAACAATATTGATGTCAATAAAGCTGATAATAATAAATGGACACCATTGAACATCGCATGTGAAAAAGGTAACACTGGTATTGTCAATGTATTGCTTGGATTAGATAATATTGATGTCAATAAAGATAATAATTATGGACAAACACCACTGTACATTGCGTGTGACAATAATAAAACTGACATTGTCGAAGCATTGCTTGACATCAATAATATTGATGTGAATAAAGTTGATAAATATGGAAAAACACCACTGTACAATGTGTGTAAGGAAGGTTACTTGGGTAAAAAAAGTTACTTAGGCGTTGTCAAACTATTGTTAAAGCACAAAAATATTCTGGTCAATGAAGTTAACGCTGAAGGATGGACACCACTGCACATTGCGTGTAAGGAAGGTCATACAGAAATTGTCAAAATATTGTTAAAGCACAAAAATATTCTGGTCAATGAAGTTAACGCTGAAGGATGGACACCACTGCACATCGCGTGTTTCGAAGGTCATGGAGCTATAGTTAAATTACTACTTGAATCAAATAATATTGAAGTCAATAGTTTGACAAATGAACGTAGAGAAACGCCGCTTATTATGGCATGTAGACGCCCTAACAATGGTAATAATTATAATATCGTTAAATTATTATTATCAAAAGATTCGTTATTGATAAACAACATTGATTTTAAATGGCAAACGGCATTATACAAAGCAGTTGCACATAAAGACATCAATGTTGTTAAATTATTATTATCTCAAGAGAAAAAGATAATTTTGATAAACCAACCTGATGTTAAAGGTCAAACGGCATTATACAAAGCAGTTCAGAAGGAACAAGAAGATATCGTTGAATTATTAGTATCACATAATAAATTTTTTTCTGATGATGATGCAAAAGACTCATTAATAAAAACATTTAAGATGATAGTCGAATATCCAGAAAAATCTAATATGTTTTTTGATTTTCTATTCAAAGTTCTATTCGAAAAATTAAAACTGTACCTGTTAGAATGTCTACCAGAGTTATTAAAAAAATGTATTAATGGCATGTTTTACGGACATTTCTATCACGGTAACCGGTATACAGTGACAAATAGGCAGAGTAATTATTACAACATTGCAAACAAAATTATCAACCTTACACCGTCACAAGACTTTACACCGTCAGAAGACACAATATGTACTGTATGTAATGTAATGAAAGGTGAAGAAGAAATAGAATCAAATCAATGGGGTCGCGAACTAATAAAAACAATAATCACTGAATACAGCAACAGTAAACAATTGAGAAATGCCCTGAACTACGAAAATGACGAAGGATACACACCACTGACACTTACCATCTAT
>VMHT01196894.1_pt1 | contig 19523 bp, 16 predicted proteins | sample 4693611 | NCBI WGS metagenome assembly VMHT01 (sample SAMN12280063, study PRJNA550983) | marine metagenome | isolation source: seawater sampled from same location over 5 years 0.02-0.2 micron viral filtrate | place: USA: collected off the coast of southern California halfway between the port... ...
TAAAAAACTCAGAACAATAAAAAAAGATAAATTGAAAAAAAATTTAATTTGAGGCGATATGCTTGAAATAGGTACTAAATCAAAAAAATATCATGAGGAATTGTCTAAAGTTATTAACAATTCAGATATTGACAAAGTATTCGTTAAAGGAAAAAAAACAATTTTCACTTATAAATGTCTTAATAAAAATAAAAGAGGTAATATTTTACAAAATGAAGAAGATATAGACCTAAGCCTTAGTAAAATGATAGCAAACAATGACTATTTAATGATTAAAGGATCAAATGCTACGGGACTTAATAATTTTAGTAAAAAAATGATAAAAGGAATTTAAGTGCTATATAGTTTATTAACTTCATTAATCGATCAATATTCATTCTTGAACGTATTTAAATATTTAACTTTTAGAACAGGCCTTGCTGTTGTTACCTCATTAGTAGTCGTATTTATTATTGGCGGGCCATTAATAAAGTTATTCTCAGAAAAAATGATAACAGGACCCATCAGACAAGACGGGCCTATAGATCACATAATAAAAAAATCTGGCACCCCCACTATGGGAGGAGTTATTATTATTATTGGAATTATATCTGGCACAATTTTATGGGCAGATTTAAATAATATCTTCGTATGGACTTTGATTTTTGTATCACTTTCATTAGGAGGACTAGGATTAATTGATGACATATTAAAAATTAAATTTAAAAATTCAAGTGGACTTAAATCTAGATATAAATTTCTTGGTCAAATTATAATAGGAATAATTACTCTTTTTATCTTAATAAAATTTTCTAATCATGAATATTTAAATAATCTTTATTTTCCATTTTTTAAAAATTTGATATGGAACATGGGAATATTTTTTATACCTTTTGGTTTATTTGTAATTATCGGAGCATCAAATGCAGTTAACTTAACTGATGGTTTAGATGGATTGGCAACAGTTCCAGTTATGTTGGTAGCGCTTTCATTTACACTAATTTCTTACGTTGTAGGAAATACAATTTTTTCAGAATATTTAAAGATTCAATATATTCCAGATGTGGGAGAATTATCAATTTTTTGTGGTTCTATTGTCGGTGCTTGCTTAGGCTTTCTTTGGTACAACGCTCCACCAGCAAAAATTTTTATGGGAGATACTGGCTCACTTTCATTAGGAGGTTCGTTAGCCGCCGTTGCAATCATTGTTAAGCACGAAATTGTTCTGGCTATTATTGGTGGATTATTTGTCTTAGAGACAGTTTCAGTAATAATTCAAGTAGCTTCATTTAAATTAACAGGAAAAAGAATTTTTAAAATGGCACCAATACATCATCATTTTGAAAAAAAAGGTTGGGCAGAGTCAACGATTGTAATCCGATTTTGGATAATCGCGATTATTTTAGCATTAATTGGATTGGCAACATTAAAATTAAGATAAATATGTCTGAAATTCCAAAACTCAAAGAACTGTCGTTCCTTGTTTATGGATTAGGGTTGACCGGTCTTTCAGTGGTAAAATTTTTCAAAAAAAATAACATTAAAAATTTTAAAGTTTGGGATGATGGGCAAAAAAAATTACTAAAAAATTACAGAACTACGAACTTAATAAATACATTAGAGCAAGTTGATTATGTTGTTCTAGCTCCAGGTATAAGTTTTATTAAAAATAAGAATTTAATTAAATATAAAAATAAAATTATTACAGACATCGATCTATTTTATTTAATTAATAGAAATATTAAAAGTATAGTCATCACTGGAACAAATGGTAAATCAACTACTTGTAAAATTATTGAACATCTGCTTAAAAAAAATAAGTTAAATTGTTTTTTAGGAGGTAATATAGGAACACCTATTTTAGATTTTAATAAATCAAAAAAAAATTATATAATTATTGAAGCATCCTCTTTTCAATTATTTCATTCCAAATTTATTCGTCCAGATTTTGCTTTTTTTTTAAATTTTAGAAATGATCATTTAGATTGGCACGGAAGTAAGAGTAATTATTTTAAGTCAAAATTAAAAATTTTTCATCTACAGTCGAAAAAGCAATTTGCATTTATTAATAAGAAATTTAAGAAGAATTTTTTAAAAAATAAATTTTTAAGCAGATTAATAACCTCCAAGCAGAGAGAATATAAAAAGATAAAGATAAAAATTGATAATGATTACCTAACATCTAAAATAAACGATGAAAATATGAGTTATGTTTATACTTTTGCAAAATTACTAAAAATTTCAGATAAATCATTTATAAGTTCAATGAAATCATTTAAAGGCTTGCCACATAGATTTGAAATTTTTTATAAAAAAAATAATATTACTTTTATTAATGACTCAAAGGCAACTTCATTTGCGGCGACAGAAATAGCCTTATCTAGTATTAAAAATATTTATTGGATTTTAGGAGGCTTACCAAAAAAAAATGATAAAATAAATTTAACTACATATAAAAAAAATATTATCAAATGTTATTTAATTGGAAAAAACATAAGTTTTTTTGAAAAAAAAGTTAAAGGAAAAATTAATTATTCAATTACTAGAAATTTAAAAAATTCAATTGTTAAAATATCAAAAGATATCAAATTAAAAAAACTCTCAAATAAATATTTATTATTTAGTCCAGCAGCAGCTTCATTTGATCAGTTTATTAATTTTGAAAAAAGAGGTGAGGAATTTAAGAGATTATGTAAAACATATGCTAGAAAATTCATTTAAATTTCAACTGATAAACTATTGGAGAGTTATTGATAAAAAAATTCTTGTCTCTTTTTTAATCTTATTTTCTTTAGGTTTATTTTTTTCATTTTCATCAACCTCTTCTCTTGCTGGCGAACGATTGAATAAGAATTTTTACTTTTTTTTTTCAAAACATCTTTTTTTTACATTTTTAGCGCTCGGAATTATGATTATAATTTCTGCAGTTAAAACTGAAATGCTAATGAAAATTGTTACTCCTTTATTTATAGCATCTTTCATTCTTTTGGCATTAGTTCCAATAATAGGATTAGAAGTGAAAGGTGCTAAACGGTGGCTTGATTTCTATTTTTTTAGATTACAACCTGTTGAAATACTTAAACCATTTTTTATTTTAATGACTGTTAAGATACTTACATTAAAAAAGTTTCAATATTCTCAATTAAAATATTTTTTAAGTTTTATACTTTTGAGTTCTGTTATTATTTTGTTAATTGACCAACCAGATTTAGGTCAGTCAATACTTTTAATTGGAAGCTGGATTGCAACCGTCTTTATATCTGGTGTAAGTTTGGTTTTTATTTTAATCTTTTTTTCTATTTTTATAATGTTTGTGGGATCATTGTTATTTTTTTTACCTGAAAAATTTGGATATATAATTAATCGTCTGGTTACTTTTTTTGATCCAAATCAAGGAGATAGATTCCAATCTTCATCAGCTTTAGATGCTATAAAGTTAGGAGGGTTTACAGGACAAGGAATGGGTGAAGGCATTCTTAAAGAGAGCGTTCCAGAAGCTCATACCGACTATGTTATTGCAGTTATTTCTGAGGAATTTGGTTCTTTAGTTTCAATAATTATACTAATTATTTTTTTATACATATCTTTTAGAATTATCAAAAATTGTTTTAATCAAGAAAATCAATTTTTAAAAATATCCTTGAGCGGTTTGGCTTCTTTAATGATCTTCCAAACGTTCATACATGCAGGAGTGAATACTAATTTATTACCGACCACAGGTATGACTCTGCCTTTTTTAAGTTATGGAGGTTCATCTCTAATTGGAAGTGCAATTATAGCTGGATTGATTTTAAATTATACTAAGAATAAATCTTATTTATATGACTAAAAAAATATTAATTGCTACAGGTGGAACTGGGGGTCATATTTTTCCTGCCTTGAGCTTGGCAAATTACTTATCGAATAAAAATTATAGCGTTGAACTAACAAGTGACTCAAGAGGCCTAACATATCTTAAAAAACATAAAGATCTAAAATTAGTACAAATTCCTGCGTCACCTGTAATCAAGAAAAACTTCTTTAAGTATTTATTTTCTATTACTACAATTATTTATTCAATTATCAAATCTTTATGGCTTCTTTTATTAAATAGAACCTCAATTATTTTCGGAATGGGAGGATATTCGTCTTTTCCAATTTGTATTGCGGCTTCATTGTTAAGAATAAAATTTGTTATTTATGAAAATAATTTAATAATAGGAAAAGCTAATAAATATTTATTGCCTTTTACAAAAAAAATATTTGTTTCATATAAAGAATTAGAAGGTGTTTATAAAAAATATAACTATAAGGTTTTCGAAACAGGTAATATTATTAGAGAGGAAATAATAAATTCAAATATTGATTTAAAAGAAAATGAATTCGAAAAAATTAAAATTTTAGTTTTAGGCGGTAGTCAAGCCGCAAAAGTTTTTGCAGAAGAATTGCCAGTGATTTTTGAGAAATTAAATCACTCTAAAAAGTCAATTAAAGTTTACCAACAATGTCAACCGGATCAAAATGATGAGTTATCTAAATTTTATCAAAAAGCAAAAATAGATTATGAGGTTTTTAACTTTACCGACAAAATAATTGAATATTATTCAAAAGTAAATTTAGTCATAACACGTTCAGGAGCTTCTGTATTGGGTGAACTAATAAATTTAAAGATCCCTTTTATAGCTATTCCACTACCAACATCAGCAGATAATCACCAGCAAAAAAACGCTGAGTTTTATCAAAAAAAAGGATATGGATATTTATTAGAAGAGAAAGATATTAATAATAAATTATATGATTTAATTGATTTAATTTTCAAAGATAGTTTGTCAATTAAGAGTATATTATCAAAACAAAGACAATATTCTGACAAACAAATCTTTAGAAATTTAAGCATTCAAATAGAAAAAATTATTAATGAAGAAAATTAATTTAGGCCAAAAGGACATTATCCATTTTGTTGGTGTTGGAGGAATAGGCATGAGTGGTCTAGCTCAAATAATGAAAAACATGGGTTTTAAAGTTCAAGGCAGCGATCAGAGTAAAAATAAAAATACATTAAGTTGTTTAAGATCTGGTATTAAGATCTTTATTGGTCACTCATCAAGTAACGTCAAGAAAGCAACAATTTTAGTAAAATCTACGGCAATAAAAAACAATAATATAGAAATAAAGTATGCAAAAAAGAACAAAATACCAGTTTATACAAGAGCAGAAGTACTAGCTGATGCAGTTTCATTAAAAAAAAATATTATAATTACAGGATCACATGGCAAAACAACAACAACCTCCTTAGTTGCAAAAATCTTATCTGATCAAAAATTAGATCCAACTATTATAAATGGCGGAGTTATAAATTCTTTTAAGAGTAACGCAAAGCTTGGAAAAGGAGAGTGGGCAATATTAGAAGCCGACGAGTCAGATGGAAGTTTTCTTAAGTTACCAATAAATTACTCAATTGTTACTAATATAGATAAAGAGCATTTGGACTATTATAAAAATTATAAAAATTTAGAAAATTCTTTTATAGAGTTTATTAATAAGACGCCTCCAACTGGAAAAGCTGTCATTTGTTTAGATAATGGTAATATTAGAAAAATTTTAAAGAAAATAAAAAATAAAAATATTATAACTTATGGAGAACGCGCTGTTTCGGATTATCAGATAAAAAAAATAAAATATAATTTTGATAGCACAACTTTTAATTTGAATTTTAAAGATAAAGGAAAGAATAGAAATATAAAAAATATTAATGTTAAATTATTAGGAAAGCATAATGTTTTAAATGCAGCAGCAGCTTTTATAGTTTGTTTAAATCTTGGTGCTAATTTGAGTCTGGCAAAAAAATCACTAAAAAATTTTTCAGGTGTTCAAAGAAGAATGACTAAAGTTTTTTCAAAAAACAAAAACGACTTTTATGATGATTATGCCCATCACCCTACTGAAATAAGTTCAATTCTAGAGGGAGTACATAATGTTAATTCAGAAAGAAAAATTATTAGTGTGTTTGAACCACACAGGTATTCAAGGATAATTTCCTTAAAAAAAGAATTCTCAAAATGTTTTTTGAAGTCAAATCTTGTGATTGTTTGTCCTTTGTATGCCGCAGGCGAAAAAAAAATTATAAATTTTGATTTAATAAATTTTGCTAACCTAATTGCTAAAAATTCAAAAACGCAAGTAATTGTAGTTAAAAATATAATAGAGTTAAGTAAATATTTTAAAAAAAACTTAATCAGTAACGAAATTATAATTGGAATGGGGGCAGGACAAATTTCAAGATGGTTAACACAACTTAAATCATTATTATGTCATTAGAAAATAACCTCAAAAATAAATTTAGAGAAAATCTAAATGAAAAAGTTAAACTTTCAAATTATAGCTGGTTTAATTTAGGTGGTAATGCAGAGTATTTTTATAAAGCAAATAATAAAGATGACTTGGTTGAATTTCTTACAGAAACAAAAAAAAAAAATTAAAAACAATTATTATTGGCGCAGGTTCTAATACTTTATTTCGAGATAATGGCGTTAAGGGAGCTGTTATAAAACTTGGTCAAAGCTTTTCGTATCTAAAATTAATTGAAAAGGACATTATAGAAGTTGGAGCAGCAACACTTGACCGAAAAACAGCTAATTTTGCTAGAGATAATAATTTGGGTGGTCTAGAATTTTTATCTTGCATACCGGGATCAATTGGTGGAGCAATTATAATGAATAGCGGATGTTATGATTCTGATATTTCAAAAGTTTTAATATCTATTAAAGCTATAGACAAAAATAGACTGACCGAAATTGAAATTAAAAAAAAAGATATTGAATTTTCATATAGAGGAACCAATTTATCCAGTGATTTAATCATAACCTCAGTCAAACTCAAGGGGTCTATTTCTTCAAAAGAAAAAATTGAAAAAAAACAAACTGATTTAATAGAAAGAAAAAAATTATCACAGCCAAATCAAATAAAAACATGTGGGAGCACATTTAAAAATATTAATAAGGATAAAAAAGCGTGGATGCTAATCAAAGAAGCTGGATGCGATAAATTATCAGAAGGAGGTGCAATGATTTCACAAAAACATTGTAATTTTTTTGTTAATAATGGTAACGCTAAATCTTCGGATATTGAAAATTTAATAAAAAAAGTAAAAAAAAAAGTGTACGAAAAAACTGGAGTAAATCTCGAACTAGAGATCAAAATTATTGGTGAATAAAAAAAAATTTAAAAATGTTTTAGTTGTTTTAGGAGGAACTTCAGGGGAAAGGCTTGTAAGCCTAGAAAGCGGAAAAGCTTGTGCTACAGCTTTAAAAAAAAAAGGTTACAAAGTATCAACATTTGACCCAAAAAGGAAAAATTTTAACTTAATAAATAAAAAAAAGACAGATGTTATATTCAATGCTTTACATGGTAGAGATGGCGAGGATGGCGTGGCTCAAAGCTATTTTGAATATTTAAAAATTCCCTACACGCATTCAGGAGTAGTAAGTTCGTACAACGCTATGAACAAGATAATTTCAAAAGAAATCTTCACAAAAAATAAAATTAAAACTCCAAAATTTTTATCAATACGTAAAATGGAATTTAAAAAAAATTTAATACAAAAAATTATAAAGAATAAGAGAATTAAATTTCCAATAGTTTTGAAGCCAATAAATGAAGGATCTAGCTTAGGCGTAGAAATTTGTAAAAATAAAAAAAAATTATTAAGATCTATTAGTTATCTTTTTAAAAAATATGACGAATTACTACTAGAAGAATATATTGGAGGTCAAGAAATTCAAGTTGCTATTATAAATGGAAAGCCATTGGGCGCGATTGAGCTTATTCCTAAAAGATTATTTTACGATTATAAAGCTAAATACACAAAAGAGGCTAAAACTGAGCATGTTATGCCAGCAAGGATATCAAAAAAAAAATATAATGAAATTTTGTCGATAGCAAAAAAAACGCATGAAGCTCTAAATTGTAAAGGAGTAACAAGATCGGATTTTAAATTTTATAGAAGTAAATTCTATTTGTTAGAAATTAATACCCAGCCTGGTATGACCAGCCTATCTCTTGTACCTGAAATTGCTAGTTATAAAGGTTTGATTTTTGAAAGTTTAGTTGAAAAAATTCTTTTAGATGCAAGTATCAATAGATGAAAAATCGATTAATTATTGCAATTGCTTTATTTATTACATTATCAACAGTTTCTTCACAACAAAAAATAGTATTTTCAAAATTTAAATTAAAAGAGATAAATGTAGAAAATAATTTTTTAATTAAGGAAAAAGAAATTAAAGAATTATTAATACCAGTTATCGATAAAAATCTTATTTTTTTAGCCCATTCAGATGTTGAAGAACTTTTAATTAAAAACAGTTTAATTGAAAGTTTCAATATAAAAAAAAAGTATCCAAATTCTCTACAGATCAAAATTTTTGAAAAAAAACCAATCGCAATTTTACTGGATAAGCAAAATAAATTTTATATAAGTGAAAAAATTGACTTAATTGAATTTGATAAATTAATCGATGATAAAAATCTACCTTACGTTTTGGGAAATAGAGAAGAATTTGAAGTTTTTTATAACAGCTTAAAGACAATAAATTTTCCTTTCGAGATAATTAAAAAATACACACTTTTTGAAACAAACAGATGGGATTTAGAAACTATGAATAAAAAAATTATAAAACTTCCGCCTGAAAATTATATTCGAAGTTTAGAAAATTATTTGAATTTGAGAAATGATGATAATTTTAAAAAATACTTAGTATTTGACTTTAGAATTCAAGATCAGCTTATTTTAAAATAAATTATGAAAAATTTTGATTATTCACTTTTTGTTGAAATAAATAATTTGAGCTACATTTTTTTTGTAGGTTATGTAGATGAGCATAATAATTTTAAGCTAGTTTATAAGTCAGAAGTTCCATTAGTAGGTATGAAGGACAATAGTGTCTCTGATTTAGATAGTGCATTTAACGTGATTAAAGAAAATATTTTTTTAATGGAACAAAAGTTAAATTTTACTTTCAAAGAAACTATTTTAATTCTAGAAAATTTTAAGCCTACATTTATTAATTTCTCAGGTTATAAAAAACTCAATGGATCTCAGGTTTTAAGAGAAAATATAACTTATATTTTAAATACATTAAAATCATGTGTAGATAAATTTGAACTAAAAAAAAAAGTTCTACACATCTTTAATTCAAAATTTATTTTAGATAATAAAAAGATTGATAACCTACCAATTGGACTTTTTGGAGATTTTTATTCACATGAGTTATCTTTTGTATTAATTAGTTCAAATGATTATAAAAATTTAGAGATTATTTTTGATAGATGTAACTTAAAAATCAAAAAAACCTATATTAAAAGTTTTATTAAAGGTGCATATTTAAGTGAAACTTTTAATAATAAGGAAACTTTCTTTCAAATAAAAATTGAGAATAATAATTCAAAAATATTTTATTTTGAAAATAATTCTCTTAAGTACGAGCAAGATTTTGAATTTGGAAGCGATATTATAGTAAAAGATATATCAAAAATCACTTCTTTAAAAATAGATAACGTTAAAGATATCCTAAGTAATATTGAATTGAAAAAAGATGATTTATCGGAAGATGAAATTTTAGAGGAAAAATTCTTTAAAAATTGTATCTTTAGAAAAATCAAGAAAAAATTAATTTATGAAATTGCATTAGCTCGAGCAAATGAAGTTTTAGAACTACTTATTCTAAATAATATAAACCTTAAACATTATAAACAATTTTCAAAAAAGATTTTCTTTGATTTTAATGATCAATTGCATTTAAAAAGTTTAAAGGAGATTTTTAAGGATGCTTTTATGGATGAGAATCATTATGAAATGGAGTTTTAGAAAATGTTTCAAATGAAAATATCTTAAATACCGCAAATAGACTTGTCCATTATGGTTGGAAAAAAGAAGCAATTCCAGTTACCCAGTTTGAAAAATCTCTAATTGCAAGGTTTTTTGACGCAATTTTTGGCTAATATTGTTATTTTTAGAAACATTTGTTGTTTTAAGTTTTAAATTTAGCTCAAGTATAACATTCTCCAATGCAAGAGATATACCAAAAAACGTTAACAAAAATTATAAGTTTTACTGGCATAGGATTACACTCAGGTAAGAGTGCAAAAGTAAAATTATTCCCAGCCGATGAAAATCATGGCATAGTTTTTAAAAGAACAGATTTAGACAAAAATAATTTAATTAAAGCAAATTTTGCTAACGTAACTTCAGCTAGATTGTGCACTACACTTGAAAATAACCATGGTGCAAAAGTTTCTACAGTGGAACACTTACTCGCGGCTCTTTACATTATTGGAATAGATAATGCGCTAATTGAAATCGATAATGAAGAAGTTCCAATTATGGATGGTTCTTCAAAAGATTTTATCGATATTTTAGAAAAAATCGATCTTGTTAATCAAAGTAAAAAAAGAAAATATCTTAAAATTTCTGACAAAATTGAATTAATAGATAATGATAGAAAAATTTCTATAGAGCCAAATAATACTTCGTTAGAAGTAGACTTCCAACTGAACTATGAAAATAAAATAATTGGTAAACAAAAAAATAAGATTGATTTCCAAAAAGATAATTTAGATGAAGTCTGTAGTTCTAGAACTTTTTGTTTATTCGAGGATATAGAGAAAATTAAAAAATCTGGATTAGCAAAAGGCGGTTCTTTAAATAATGCAGTTGTAGTAGATAAAGATAAAGTACTAAATGAGGGCGGATTAAGAAATAAAAAAGAATTTGTTAATCATAAAATTCTAGATTTAGCAGGAGACTTTTTATTATCAGGATACAGAATAATTGGAAAAGTTAGCTGTTATCAAGGAGGTCACGAATTAACAAATTTATTCTTGAGAAAAATTTTTAACACAAAAGAGTCATTTAAGCTTATAGAGCCAAATAGTTTTGAAGTCACAAAAAAATTCCAAACGAAAGAATTAGATAAAATAGCAGTAAACGCTTAATATCTTAAAAGAAATAAATCCTACAATTTAAAAAAAAATCTGGTAATACTTGCATTAGTGCAAGCGAAACTAATATATTCATTTTTAATTATTTTTCTTTTAATTTCTTGTTCAAAAGAAAAACCAATTTATGAGTCTTCAAAAAAAAATGATCCTTTTCAACTATATAAAGAGGGATTTGATGCTTTTAAAAATAATGATTATTTTTTTGCAAGTAAAAAATTTACTGAGGCAGAATTAAATTTTAACTCTCCATTATTTGCAGCAAAGTCCTCTATAATGTCTGCATTTTCATTGTATGGAGTAAATTTATATGCAGATGCTAGAGAAAACCTAGAAAGATTTTTAAGAAATTATCCTGCTGACAAAAATGTAATTTACGCGCATTATTTAATTGCAATTATTAATTTTGAGCAAATAGGAGATGAAAGACATGATCTTAAACCATTGATTGATACAAAAAAGAAAATAGATTTCTTTTTAAATAAATATCCCAAAACAGAATACGCAATGGACCTTAGATTTAAAAAAGAACTATTAGAAAATCAATTTGCTGCGAAAGAACTTTATATAGCTAAATATTATATTTCTGTTCAAAAATGGGTTCCTGCAATTAATAGATTAAAATTAATTTTAGAAAATTACGACGAAACTGTATTTATTGAAGAAGCTTTGCATAGATTGGTCGAAATTCATTATCATTTAGGATTAGAAAATGAAGCAAAAAAATATGCTAGTATACTTGGGTATAATTACAACTCTAGTGAGTGGTACGAAGAGTCATATAAAATATTTAACAAAGATTATTCTGTAAATCTTAAAAATGAAACAAAAGATAAAAAGAGTATTTTAGATAAGATTTTTACAATGATTAAGTAAGCTTAATGGATGAAAAAAATAAAATAATTGAGCAATTCAAACTTAAGATTGAAAATTTAAAAAAACACAATAAATTTTACTACACAGATGATAATCCCAGAATTAAAGACTCAGATTATGATTTATTAAAAAATGATATTTTTGACTTAGAAAAAAAATTTAAATTTTTACGTAATCTTAATTTAACTGAAAATTTATTTGGTGCAAAACCATCCAATAAGTTCAAAAAAATTAAGCACTTGCTACCGATGCTTTCATTATCTAATGCATTTAGTGAAAAAGATATGAAAGATTTTTTAAAGAAAATAAATAATTTTTTAAATATTAAACATGAAGAAATTGAACTTATATCAGAGCCTAAGATAGATGGTATTTCGGCATCGCTAATTTATGAGAAAGGCATATTAGTGAGAGGATCTTCAAGAGGAGACGGTTATGTCGGAGAAGATATTTTAGAAAATTTAAAAACAATTAAAGGAATACCTCAAAATATTAATTCAAAAGATGTTCCAAATTTACTTGAGGTAAGATGTGAAATTTATATTGGAAAAAAAGATTTTATTAAAATTAAAGATAGATTTGCCAATCCAAGAAATGCAGCTGGCGGATCTTTGCGCCAAAAAGATCCAAATGTTACTGCTAGAATGCCTTTACAATACTTTGCCTATGGCCTTGGAAAAGATGAGTCTAAAAAATTTAAGACACAGTCAAATTTTTTAAATAAAATATCTAGCTGGAGTTTTAAAACTAATCCATTGACAAAAATAATTAAGAATTTAGATGAAATAAAAAAACAACATGAGTCAGTTAATCAAATCCGTTCATCCTTAGATTATGATATCGATGGTTTAGTGTATAAAGTGAATGATTTAACACTGCAGTCTAGACTAGGGTCTACATCGAATTCGCCTAGATGGGCAATTGCTTACAAATTTTCTGCAGAGAAAGCTTTGACAAAAATCAAAGATATTTCTATTCAAGTTGGAAGAACTGGAGCTATAACACCCGTAGCAAAAGTAGAGCCTGTGAATGTCGGAGGCGTTATCGTTTCTAACGCCACGTTACACAATGAAGATGAAATTATAAGAAAAGATGTACGTATTGGAGATACTATACAAATTCAAAGAGCTGGAGATGTTATTCCTCAAGTAGTGTCAGTGGTGAAGGAAAAAAGGAACAAGAAAAATAAGAAATTTATTTTTCCTAAAAAATGCCTTTGCGGGGCTGATACAATTAAAGAATTTAGCAAAAGCACAAAAAAACATGATGCAGTTAGAAGATGTGTCAAAGGATATGACTGTAAATTTATAGCAAAAGAGAAACTTAAGCATATAGTTTCAAAAGAAGCCTTTAATATAGATGGATTGGGCAAAAAAGTTATAGATCAATTCTGGGACCTGAGCTTAATAAAAGAGCCGTCTGATATATTTGGACTTAACTATAAAAAAATTAAAAAACTTGAGGGTTGGGGAGATCTATCAATTGATAATTTAAAAAGAGCGATTACTAAATCACAGACTATTACTTTGGATAGATTTATTTTCTCAATTGGTATCAGGCATATTGGTCAAGAAAATGCAAAAATTTTAGCAGGTTTTTTCTCTTCAATCCAAGAATTTGCGAAATTATTTGATCTAAATATAAGAAAAAAAATACTAAAAAATTTAGTTGACCTTGATGGAATTGGAGAAACACAAATTAAATCAATAGATAATTTTTTCATAAATAAAACAAATATAAGAATTACAAGAGATTTAATTGGTAAACTTAGCGTTCAAAATTATTTTATAAGAAATACCGATGGCAAATTTTCTAACAAAAAATTAATGTTTACAGGTGGGTTTAAAAGTATGAGCAGGTCGGAAGCAAAAGCAATTGCAGAAAATAATGGAGGTAAAGTTTTAGGATCAATTTCTAAAAAACTAGACATATTGATAGTTGGAGATAGTAAACCAACAAAAAAAAAATAGATCAAGCTAAACAATTAAATATTAAGATTATTCTTGAAAAAGAGTGGAATAAGATTTTAGATAGCTGAACAAGCTTTTTTTAATTCTAAAATTTCTACTTTATTCATTCCTATTTTTAAATTATCGAAAACTTTTTTATGGTATTTATTCAACCATTCCTTCTCATTTTTGTTAAGATAATCTTGATCAATTAAATCTTTATCAATTGTTTCCATAGTTAAATTTTCAAAATGCTTGTTCTTTTTTTCTTTTTTTACATAAACTAGATTTTCAATTCTAATACCAAATTTGTTTTTTTCATAATATCCAGGTTCATTTGAAACTATCATTCCTTTCATAAATTTAATTCTATTATTTTTTGAAATTGCATGAGGGCCTTCATGAACATTTAAAAAATATCCCACACCATGTCCTGTTCCATGAGCATAATCTAGGCCTATTTGTCTTAGGTATTTTCTTGCAACACTATCTATTTCTGAACCAGATGTGTTTTCTTTTAATTTAAAATTTGCAACAGCAATGTGGCCTTTTAAAACTCTAGTAAAGATATTTTTAATTCTTTTATTTGAATTATTTAAAGAAATAGTTCTAGTCACATCAGTAGTTCCAAATTCATATTGTCCTCCAGAGTCAACAAGATAAACATCTCCTTTTTTTAATTTTCTATTTGTTTTTGTTGTAGCTTTATAGTGAATAATAGCACCACTAGGACCAGTCCCTGATATAGTAGGAAAACTTAAAAATTTAAATTTATTATTTCTTTTTCTAAATTTAAATAATTTTTGAGATGCGCTCATTTCCGTGATATTTTTCTTATTAAAATTTTTCTTAATCCAAAATAAATATTTCGTAAGAGCTATCCCATCATAAATATGAGTTTTTTTTGTATTTTCAATTTCTTTCTTACTTTTAATCGCTTTTAAAAAATAAATAGGATCTTGTGAGTTTAAAATTTTATTATTTTTTGAAATTATATTTTCAAAATATATAGAGCATGAATTTTTGTCTATGATAAATTTTTTTTTATATATTTCTGAAAGGACTTTTCCTGTAAAATTTATTTTTATAAATTCAACTTTGTTGAAGTATTTTTTGAATGATAAAGATAATTTTTTTGGACTGCAAAAAAATTTTACTTTTTTATGTTTGTCAATTAAAATGTAGCTGTAGGGTATGGGCGTATATTTTGTGTCTCTTCCCCTAATATTAAGAAGCCAAGCGTTATTTTCGCTAGAGGAAATAAATTGAAAATCAGCTTTATTTTTTTTTAAATTATGAACTATTTTATTAATCTTAGATTTATAACCTTCACCTACAGAGCTGATTGGTAATTTGAAAAATTTATGTTTATTTTGGTGAATTTTTCTTTTCCATATCTCATCAATTAAATTTTTATTAAGTGAGACAAATTTACAATTATTTTTACCAAAAAAAATTTCAAGTATTTTTTTAGTAAATAATTTTGGATCATAAGCAATTGATAATTTCTTATCTTTTAAAATGTCTTTTGGCAATTTTTGGGGAAAGGTAATAATTTTAAAGATCTTTCCACATTGATTGTGCGCTTGCAGAGTATACCTTCCATCAACAAATAAATAATTTCTATTTTTTAAAATTAATGCAAAGCCATAAGAGCCTGTGAAACCTGTTATAAAATTAAGTCTGTCATTATAATCAGGTATGTATTCACTAAAAAACTCATCGTTTTTTGGAATTATATAACCATCGACACCCTCTTTTTTCAAAATTTCTTTTAATTTTTTTATTTTTTCCATTTGAGCATTTTATTTTTTTTATATCTATCCCATCCAGGGCTTCTATATTCCTCTTCAAATTCTATCGAATTATCCTGATTAAATTCAAAATCATCAGTTTTGTTCATATCTACTTCATTTTTTTCCACGCTTTCATCTGGGATTTCATTTATAAATCTTGATGGTAATGCATCCATCCAATCCCCATGATAAGCTCTTTTCATCGCAAAAGATAAGAAAGCCTCCTTTTTAGCTCTTGTAATGCCAACATACGCTAATCGTCTTTCTTCCTCTAATGCAAAATCTCCTTTTTCTTCTAATGATTTTTGATGAGGAAACAAACCTTCCTCCCAACCTGGAAGAAATACGACATCAAATTCTAACCCTTTAGCAGCATGCATTGTCATTAAATTTATTTTTGCACCTTCCCATTCTTGGTCTATCGAAGTAGCTAGAGCAACATGCTCTAAAAAACTTTCAAGATTATCATAATCTTGCATTGCTCTTAGTAATTCTTTCAAATTTTCTAATCTATTCTCGTTTTCTAAATCTTTTTTATTTTTTAACATTGATGAGTATCCTGACTCATCTAAAACTAATTTCAATAAATCATAATGTTTCATGCTAAGATTATCTCTTCGCCATTTTTGTATCATATTCATTAACTGAGTTAGCGCTGTTTTGATCTTTGGCTTAAAACCTGCTATTTCTAAAATTTTAATGACAGAGTCTTCCAAACATAATTTATTAGTTTTTCCATATTTATAAATTTGATTAAGAGTACTTTCTCCCACACCTCTTTTAGGTATTCCAATGACTCTTTCTAAAGCCAAATCATCAAATTTTTGATTAATTATTCTTAGATAAGATACCGCGTCTTTAATTTCCGCTCTTTCATAAAATTTTATACCACCCAATACTCGGTATCCGATACCTACTTGAAGAAATCTTTCTTCGAATTCCCTTGTTTGATAAATCGCTCTTACTAAAATAGAAACGTCATTCAAAGAATATTTTTTTTTTATTTTTTTTTCAATTATGTCACTGACACCTTGAGCTTCATCTTTACCAGTTCTATAGCAGTTAAGTTTTACTAGCTCGCCTTGAATTGCAGATGACCATAATTTTTTACCAACTCTATTAGAGTTATTTGAAATTAGGTTTGATGCAGTTTCTAATATATTTTTTGTAGATCTATAATTTTGTTCTAATTTAAAAACTTTGCAGTTTTTGTAAATTTGATCAAATGTTAAAAAATTTTTAATTTCTGCACCTCTCCAACTGTAAATTGATTGATCATCGTCACCCACGCAACAAATATTTTTTTTTTCGTTTACAAGCAAATTAAGCCATTTATTTTGTATAAAATTAGTATCTTGAAACTCATCAACTAAAATATATTTAAAGTTTTTTTGATATATTTCTTTAATGTCTTGATGACTCTCAAAAAGTTTAACACAAAACAAGATTAAATCACCAAAGTCGAACGCATTAAGGTCTTTAGTTTTTTCTTGATAGATCTTATAAACATTAAGTATTGATTTAATTATTTGACTAGATTTTTTTAACTCAACATCTTTTGGAAGTAGACCTTTGTTTTTCCATTGATCTATATGATACATTATTAATTGCGGGGAAAATTTTTTAGCATCCAAATCCTCTCCTTTAACAATATTTCTAATTAATTTTTTTTGATCATCAGTATCTAAAATAGTAAAATTACTTCTATATCCTAAAGCTTCAGCATGCCTTCTTAAAAATTTGACACTAATTGAATGAAATGTGCCTAACCAAGGTACAGCATTAGAGCTGCCCTTTATATGCTGCATAACTCTGTTTTGCATTTCTTTAGCTGCTTTATTAGTAAAAGTTACACATAATACTTGATTAGGAAATGCTTTTTTCTGATTAATAATATGGATGAGCCTTGTTGTTAATACTCTTGTCTTACCCGAACCAGCTCCAGCTACAATTAAGTTAGGCCCTTCAGTGCTCAGAACAGCTTCTTTTTGTTCTTTGTTTAGGTTTTCAATTAGAATATCTATGTTATTCATAAGAGAGAATTTTCATTTATATACTAGTTATAATAATAAAAAAAATGTTAAATAAATTTTTTAAAACAATACACAATAAATATTCTAAATTATTTAAATTTATTTTTTTCTTAAAATACTTAATACTTATAACTATTATTTCAATTGCCTTATTTTTCACTATACCCATCTTTTTTAATTATGAAAAAAGATCAGATATTATTAAGAATTTTTTGCAAGAAAAGTATAAACTTGAGGTACTAAAATATGAAAAAATTATTTTTAGGCCTTTTCCCACACCAAATATAAGAATAGAGAATTCAATTATTAATTTTAATAATACGTCTACCGAATTCAAAGCTAAAAATCTGTTTATTCACCCAAAAATATCCTCTATCTACAACTTCAAAAATTTTCAATCAGATAAAATAATTTTGAAAGATAATAACGCAACGTTAGAAAGTTCAGAAGTTAAAGTTTTCATAGATCAACTACTTAATCTAAAAAGTAAATTTGCTTTAGCTAATTTAAATTTGAAAATTTTTGATAAAAAAAAATTAATAGTAAATATTGAAAGGATTAAATTTGCTAATTATGGGTATAATAAAAATTTGATCACGGGTAAAATTTTTAATAAAGAATTTAAATTAGAAGCAAAAAATGAATTGAAAAATATTTATTTTAAACTCTTAAATACTGGGATAAATGCAAATATTAATTTTGATTTAATTCAAAATTCGGATTTAATCAGCGGAACATTTAAATCTAAAATACTCAATGCAAATTTAAAATTTAATTTTTTATATAATAATGAAGTTTTAAAAATTTACGATTCATATTTTAGAAGTAAAAATCTTTCTTTTACCAATAATAGTTTGATCACTATAGAACCTTTTTTTGATATAAATTCAAAATTTAATATAGAAGAATTTAATTCTCAAATTTTAAAAAAATTAGATTTAAACAAAATATTTAAGTCAAAAAATTTTATTAAAAAGATCAATAGTAAAAATGAAATAAATTTCAAAATAAAAAGATTTAGTCGAAGTTTAATAGAAGATTTAAGAATTAAGGTTGATTTAGCATATGGATCAATGAATTATTCAAAAAAATTTTCAATTTCAGATAGTTCTTTTCAATGTGATGGAAATATAAATTTTCTAGAGGAGTACCCTCTTTTATTTTTTAATTGCTCAATTATGTCTAATGATAAACAAAAATTTTTAAAAACATTTTCAATAAAAACAAAAAATAAAAATGAAATTTTAAACATGATTGTTCAAGGAAATATAAGTATTTTAAACAAAAAAATAAATTTTAAAAATGTGACAATAAATAATAATTATAAAGCTTCAGAAGAGGATTTAAAATATTTTAAAGAAAGTTTTCAAAATATATTATTCGATAAAAGTTTTATAGATATTTTTGATTTAAAAAAAATAAAAGAATTTATTTTAGAAGTTGTTTAACTTATTTTGGCTTAGTCATTTTGAGTGGGCTCATGATTTTATCGTATTCTTTTTCTTTTATTAATCCAGCTTTAATAACCTCTTGTTTTAAAGTTGTTCCATTTTTATGCGCTGATTTAGCTATGTAAGCAGCCCTATCATAACCAATTTTTGGCGCTAAAGCTGTAACGAGCATTAAAGAATTATCCAATAGATGTTTTATCCTTTTTTTATCAGCTTTAATTCCCTTAACACAATACAAGGCAAAAGTTTTTGACGAGTCACTCATGATTTCCATCGATTGTAAAATATTATGTATGATAAGCGGTTTAAAAACATTTAATTCAAAATGTCCGTGCGAACCTGCCATAGTTATCCCATTGTGATTTCCAATTACTTTTACGCATACCATCGTAACTGCTTCAGATTGAGTTGGATTCACTTTTCCAGGCATGATTGATGAGCCTGGTTCGTTTGATGGCAGGATTA
>VMHT01032592.1_pt1 | contig 19517 bp, 35 predicted proteins | sample 4693611 | NCBI WGS metagenome assembly VMHT01 (sample SAMN12280063, study PRJNA550983) | marine metagenome | isolation source: seawater sampled from same location over 5 years 0.02-0.2 micron viral filtrate | place: USA: collected off the coast of southern California halfway between the port... ...
AAAACAATTCTACTTTCTTTAATATCATAGTGTAATTCTAAGTCTTCTGCCCACAGTCCATACCTCTCGCAAAATTTATCTACTATTGCTTTAGGTGAATCATCTAAGTCAGAGTCATAAGGAGTGTAAGGTTTTACCCATTCAGGTAAGGAGAATACTTCAGGTAATTTTACATTAATATTTTTATTATTTTCTTCTGTATAAAATACATTAAATTCTTCAACTTTAAAGTCTTTCATGCGTTTCCTTATTTCATCTACCGACATTGGTATGTTCTTAGCACCTGAGAGTGAACAACTATTTGCATAGCAGTTCCATACTAGCTTACCCATTTGATTAGTAGCTGTAAAAGTATTTGACCTACCACACTCAGGACATTTACCTCTATGCTTTTGTCCATCTGATAAGTCTAAGTCCTCTACATAACTAAGTATGTTCACAGTATATCACCTTTGCCTGTTGCAATACGGAGTTTATAGGCTTCTGAAGAAGATGTCAATGTGTTTTTCATATAAGGTTTTAAAGACTGAGCATTAGCATGACCTGTGACTGACATGATCTGTGGCAAAGGTACACTAGCCTCAACCATTTCAGTTGTACCTGTCCTTCTCATGTCCATAATCCACAGGTTGTCAGGTAGTCCTGCCTTATTACGAATGTTCCTAGCTATAGTACCTAACATAACTTTGTCGTAAGGTTTCTCCTGGATTTTTCCGTAGGCTATTCGAGGTGCTATGTAAGGTTGAAATCCCATGTCTTTGTGCTGCTGCACAAGTATCTTATGTAGTGAGTCAGGTGTAGGTAACTCAACTCTTGCCCTACGTTTTGATTGCTCTAGTTTTAATACTTGATCCTCAAAAGAATAGTTATCAAATTTTAAGTTAGTCATATCCCCTAGTCTCTGACACCATGTGTATGCCATATGAACTATAAGTCCTACTGATCTCCACTCAAACTTGGAGTATGCAGTATCCAGGAATTGTTTAATCTGTTCTTGTGTCCACACCTCTTGTCTAGTCCTGTGAGATAACTTTTCTATATGAGTAAATGGATTGTGCATACATAGTCCTACCTTTATTCCGTAATTAAATACTCTACTCATAACAGATCGAGTGTGATTAGCTGTAGGTACACCACGTTTAGCCCATTGATTGTAGGCTTTCTGCACCATAGGTGTAGTCAAAGTCCTGACCTTATGATCATATAAATCTGTGCCATGTGGACTAGCCCCACAGCATATAGATATAAAGTAAGTGTAATCTCTTTGAGTGTTGTCCGATAGTTTGTCATAGGATAAAGACTTAACGTAGTCCTCTACTACCATACCTACAGTAGTTGGTTTTTTTCTAGGCATTAACTTGCTCCCTTGCATAAATGATAATCAACCATCCTGTCAGCAAACTTTTTCCCATAGGCTACCCTTGGGATGCAACTGTCAGGTTCGGATGTGTTACCTGTATAAAAATATATTTTAAAAGTATTGTCAGAGGATGCATGAATCTCACACCCTCTTGACCTGTCACTATTCCATTTGTAAGTTGGCTTACTCATATCTATCAAAAATATAATCTGTAAATAATCTAAAAATTTCCATGCTATCTTTTGACATAATGGTAATCCAATTATCATACTTCCATTGCTGAAAATATTTCTCATAATGGTACTCAAGAAAATCATGGCTGTCATTAAAATTCATAGCTTATCCTTTATCGAGGTAGTCTATATTTCATAGTCAATTGATAGTCACCCATCTCTTCAGCCGTCTGCTTTCTATAAGTAGCTGACTCACTAAAATCTGCTAACAAATTTGTAAGGCTCGAAGAAATTGAGTCCTCTAACTCAAAAGGTATGCAGTATACATATGTAGAGCTGTCCTCATATATCTTTATAACTGTATCTTTTTCTGATACTACCCTAGGAGTTGGGGGCATTTGCCCATCCTTGTAAGTGAATTGATGATATAAAGCAATGTCGATATTAACCATTAGTAAAATCTCCTATAAAATAAATGGTAAAAAAAATGTTGATAAGAAAAATATAGAACCCCATAGTAGTAATTTCATTAGTATCTAATCTCCCTTTGAATCTGTCTAAGAAAATCTTTAGCCTCTCTGTAGTCTGAAAAGTATCTACGAACAACTGTTTCTACTTTTAAGTATTGGCAAACAGTTGTGTAAACCACATGATAGTTTTGTGGGTGTCCACCCCTGAGATTTTCAGGGATAGACTCTATCAAAGATACTAGTGTTGGAAACATATAGTTTGTCATCCTCGTCCTCCACAATGTGTGTTAGAGGGTCTACTAAATTCATCGTAGCCCTCTTTAGTTTTAAGTTTATCAACTAGGTTTTTTAATTTATCTCCGTGTACCTTGTTGGATCTGTTAGGATTTTTAAGTTGATCCTGAACAACAGGATTTCTCTTAGCCATACTTAATAAATCTCCTATAAAAATGAACTGTTTAAATTAATTTAATTTTTCAACGTGTTGTATTTCACCCCCCTTAAAGTTGGTTTCCTCCAATGTAACTGCACTACTACAAGTACCATCAAGATCAGCATTGACAAATTCTACAGCCTCGTCCTCGTCAGTAGCCTCTACTGTATAAATCTTTTCATTAATTTCTTGTGCAATAACTTGAAATAATGGCATAACAATTCCTTTTATTTATGTGTTAAACTTCTATTGTAGTTTCGTTTTGTTCCTTTACCCCCATACCTGGTTGACTCCTATACATCCAGGATCATGGGGGTTTTTTTATGCAAAGATATTATGTACATTTATTTTATTCGACATACCCACTCCATAAATGTCACCTCCATTTTCTAGAGGTCTAAAATAGATTACACGACACTCTCCTTTCTTTGTGTTCTCTAATTCTTTTTTAACTAAAAATTCCTGATCAACTAATAGATCGCATACTTGCCTGACTGAAGATGTACTTCCATCTGCTAAGTTTTTTAAGTCTGTACTTTTCCATCCATCAGTTTTTGGATTGTTTAAAATTTCATTTTTAATTTTCTTGTAGACAGGATTATCTCTTGGCATTTCTTTGTCCTTTCTTCTGTTTAGATTTAGCAGTAGGTTTTAAGAACCTACGTCTACTTGGTTTAGTGAAGCTATCAACCAAATCAGATGTTAATTTATAGTTTATGTCTTTAAAAAATTCATAGTAATCCATGATTTAATTACCCTCCTCAAGTTTTCTCCACAACTCTGTATTCTCTATCTCTTGGATGTCTATCTTAATATCTCTGATAGCAATGTCCAATGCTTTCAAAACAAATGTGTCAACTAAGTTCGACATCAACTCATATTGATCATCGTTAAAATGGGTAGGCACATTCTTCAATGCAAGTAACTCATTTACCTTATCTAAAATTCTAAAAGGTGTATGTTGAGAATAATATTTTAGCAAGTCTTGTCGACTGTTTCTATTAATAGTAAATTCATCTAACTGTTCAACAACTTTAGGCTTTGGCATTTCTATCTCCTAATTTATATGGTCTATTTAAAAACTCTTGAACCTCGGATGCTTTCTTAAATACTACAACCTCATTACTAGCATCACTCGATTTAATTTTATAATAATCATCTTGAAAAAATACTGTATACAATACACCATCTACTGTAGTTTCCATGATGCCCTCGTCAACTATCTCTGTCATCTTGTTGCCTCACTTTCTTCTTCTGTAATTTTTCATAACAAGACTTACATACCCAACCTGTCGCAGTCCTACCACCACCATACTTCAGTTGTTTAAATTCATTACAGGTCTTGCAGTAGAGTCTAGGCTGATTCATATAAGTCCATTCATATAAAGTGTTATTGTCATTGTAAATGGATTAAAGATTAAAGCAATCAAACACCATAAAATATTATTCATTTCATTTCTCCCAACTTAAAGTCTTACCTGTGTCTACATTTTTAATAACCCCATACTTTATTTCTAACTCGGAATCAGGATAACGTGTGTCATCAGGTTCAAGTAAACCTGATTCAACTAATGATTTTGCCTCTGCCTCTGACTTAGCACTCACTAAGTAACTGTCAGTCCTTAAAACGTTTGACTCAACAAATACTTCAAAAGTGTAGGTAGGTTCAGGCTTGGGCTTGGGTTTCTTCTTGTGAAAGTATGCCCTTAACAACTTACTCTTTTCTATTGGGTAATCATACCGACAGTCAGGATCAGTAGATTTAAAACCATCCATCAACTTCTGTCCTCTGACTTTAAAAGTGTAGTCATCTTTGTTTAAATACTTCTTAACTTGCCTAATAAAATCCCAACCATCATAATCATTCGTTATATTTTTCAAGGCATACAAATGTTTCATATTTTCTTTTTCAAGTAAGATCACGTTTGAATGTGTAGTACAATTTGGTTTGACAACTTGTAGATGTGAGTAGCTTTCAATGTTTATGTGGTAGAAAAACTTTTTCATAAACCAATCACTCTCCTCTACAAACAGTTTGTTGATAAATGGTACGTCAATTAATATAGGTTGTGGTAAGTTCATTCTGATTCCCCTTTGCTTAGTATGGTTGAATTTAATTTGTTTATAAATTTAATTTTGTTACCCTTAATAAAAATAATAAATGCTTTAAGTAGTCCTAATACAAAGACAAAAACAGCAGTACCTAATAAACTAGTATCTAATCCCCCATAGTATGTAAAGTATGGAAATAAAACAGCTACCGCACCTAGCACAAATAGTATTGTCAATACATAGTCTAGTAAATCTAATATGTAAATCTTGTATTTAGTTTTCAATGTCATTCTCCTCAAGTTAAAATAAGTCTAGTCCATTGGTCTGCCATAGCATTGGCAATACCTTTAAATGTTTTACTTCTTTGTTCTGCCCTCTCTTTTGGTGTAAGTTTCCACAACTCTGAGTACCACTTAGGCATCTTACTTCCATTGCCCATAGTCACAAACTCTCCCTTGTCCACCACCTTTGTAGGTTTTAACAAGGGTAAGTTTTTTAACCACAAACAGGTAGTTTTTTGTGCCTTGTGTCCATGTTGCCAAGGTTGTATCTTTTGGTCAGGCTTTCTTATTTGACTTGAGATAACCGACATGGGATTTTCAATAGCTATTCTGTCGATAGGTGCATTCATTAAGAGTCTAACAAAGTCCAATGCTTTCTCTCTCTTGTTCCACCTGTCTACATTTTTTGATTTGTCCTTGTTATATAACCATCTGTTACCACTCAAGGCAAGGTAGGTACAAGGTGGAAAAGCAATCAGCATATCCCAATGTTGATCCAATACTTTTGTAATATCCCCTTGTATGTGATTCTTATGTGGGTTAGGTTTGAGATCACAAGAATAGGTGTTTACATATCCTAGTCTAAGGAATGCATCCCTGACTGCACCTGATTCCTCGCAAGCAATCAGGATTCTGATGTCTTTAGGTAGTCTATTCATTTTGAATTGTCCTTATTCTTCAGCTATGAATCTTCTTTTGATGTGAGTGAATGATTGTGGCAATGGCATACTGCCAAGCCTAACAAGTTGTCCTTTTGCTGATTTAGAAATTACCTTTATATCAGCAACATCTAACACAACGTCAGGTACTAACTTGTTAGGTACAAATTTTAAGAGTCCGTCTAATGTATGCATTTTTAAATCTCCTTTTCGTCAGTTTTAATACCGAAACACACTTTTACAAATGTGTTTCAGAATTAATACTTTGATAATACTTATAGTCCTAGTTTCCTAGGATAAAATCTATGCCGTTGATACCCTACCTTTCTTTGTTTGTTAATGTATGTTTACTAGTGTAGTGACAGTAATTAATAATGTCAAATTTTAGTGTGTCTTTCTTTTATCTCTGATAATAAATCTTTGGTAACACCATTCGTTATTGTGGATGAATCGTAACTATTCATTTTGGGCCCCTTATTAAAATTAAATTGCACGTTTTGTTTCTGTAATGATCTCTCCATGCCCATGTATTCTAAAGCTATGAGCATTGATAATAGGTAACTCATCATTTGTTAATAGTCTATCGGCTAGTATTTCGTTTCTATCGAATGCACTCTGACAATTTTTCCTATGCCCTTGTAACATTTCAAATGAATAACATTTTTCACAAATAGATTTAGCATCTTCTTTATTTTTTGAATACTTTTTTATCGGTTCTATGATTATATTTTCTTTGTCATGGTCGTAACATTTTAAGCAATCAATACACTTACCGAAACAATTTTGATCTTGGATAAATTTATCAGAGTCAACCACGTTAAAAACTTTGTCAAAATATTTTGGTACTTTATAAATAATTTTGTTTACTTTTGAATTTGAAAAAATTAAAATTAAATTTTTAGGTTTTGTTCTATTGTTAAAAAATTTATTGGTTACATCAATTCGTTTTGTCCATAAAGCAATATTACATCTTGGGTTTTTTTCAGCTATTAAACAGTAGTTTTCTAGCATAATTTTTCCATCATGCTTTTTTAATTTAAAATTTATTAATTGATTTTTGCTTTGCTTTTGACAGTAAGCATTTGCAGTTGTATTCTGATTGATAGCTTGTATCCCTTGTAATTTTCCACTCATATTTGATATATGAATCTTGAAAGGTTTTTTATTTTTTGTTGATAGGTTATCAATATTTATTTTATGTTCCATTTTGTACCCCTTAATTTTTAAATTATAATTTGATTATAGTTTACTTCAAAAAGATAAGTAAACCCTTATAATAAATATAAAGGTTTACTTTGTTGTTTTTATGCTACCTTTTTATTTTCATTGAACTTAACATCTCTGTAATCTGATGGTATATACAGATCTTTTTTTATTAACTCTTTATCGGTAGCATTTCTAATATATTCAAAAGCTTTTTCACTATCGGCACAAGCTTTAAATAGTTTTGTTGGGTTCTTTTTTAAGCTTTCATACCATGATTTTAGATAGCATACATGGTTTTTAGCTACTAACTTACAGTTATTTCCATAGTAAGCATCTAATAATGAGCTTGTAAATTCGGCTACTAATTCCTCATAAGCATATGAATTTGTGCTAAAAGAGTTATTTAATTTTCTATTTAATCTAGATTCATGACCTGTAGCATGACCAATTTCATGCCCTAGTGTAGATAAAAAATGTTCTTCACTGTCAAAAGATTCCTTGATAGGCATATCTATGCTATCAAAATTAGGATAGTAACATGCTCTATCTCTTTGTACCAAATGCATACCATTTTTAAGGTTAATACCTTTAATCATTGCATTTTCTAATTCAGATAATGGGATATTTTTTGATACTTTTTTTGGTTTATATTTATCTTCAAGGTCATTAATAATTTTATCTACTTCTTTAACTTTTCCAATCAATTGGGATAGATTCATAACATTATAATAATTATATTTAGGTATGAATCCAAAAGTAGGATTTCCATCTGTATCTAAAATTGGTTTATTATCTTTTTTCTTTTCGTATTGTTGCATAGAAAAATGGAAAATATTAGAGTACTTATTCCCTTTAATCACTTTATAAGCATTTTCCCTACCAAACAAAGTAATCATATTATTAAGGGTTAACCATAAGCTAGACTTATAATTATTTTTAGCTTGTACATATGAAAGTAATAGTGCATTTGAACCCTTGTAAATATTTTTTGTGTAAGGATTCATCTGAGATAACAAATTAAAATCTTTAGGATTCCAACATTTTTTGTAATCTGATGATTTATTGTCAGGGTTAAAAATATCCTCAATTAAAGATTGTAAAATTTTATTTTGTGAAACTTGTTCAGTTGTTAATGTTTTTGGTTTGTAGGTTTTCATTTTAATTATTCCCTTTATTAAAAATTTAATTTTGTTTCTATGCTTTTAATATTAATGTATTTACTTATTTTTTGTCAATAAATATTTATATGTGAGTATGCATAAATACAACACTTATAAAATAATTAATAAATATGTTGACAATTAATTTAATCTATGCTCACCAGGTTTTATATGTAGTATGTAAAAGTAACTAGTATGCATTAGTAACTAGGGGATATATGTTGTAGTGAGTTTTATTTTTATGCATCGTCTTTTAGTTTCTCGCATCAACGTGAATCTCATTGGATGTTTAACACATTAATGTGAATTACTGTTAGTGAGTCAGTAAATATACAGGTACTTTTGGGCTATATACTAGCTATAACAGGTTAATGTGGCATAAATTTTGTACTTGACAGTTGGCCTGGATTCGGCAAGGGTGGTGGGTGGGCGTGAGCCACGGGGGGTGCCCTAGATATATATACACACACTCATACACAGATTGGGTATTTTGAAAGTTATCCACAGGGGCGGTATTTCACCCTAAGTGACACACTTAAAGGTGTTAACTATTATACTTAGATGTTATATCATTAATACTTAGGGTGTACTAAGGATAATCATTAGTTACCTTTGCTTACCATCTAGTACTTCCCAATGTAATCTTTCACATTCGTATCTTAGTTGTTCATCAGTTAATTCATATTGAGATCTTGCTATTACTTCTCCATCATCTCTTCCAACTTGATAAGCTTGTTGCCATACTTCATGTACATTTTTTGTACCTAAACTCATAAAGTAAAATAAAGATAATGCTCCTAATAAAAAAGATATAATATATTTCATATAACCCCTTGACAGATTTAAATTTATGGATATAATAGAGTCTAACAGACGGCAAAGGTGATATCACTATAAGTGTATCACTTATAATTATATATCACTTAAAATAAAATAACACTTATAGTGAGTGTTAAACAAATACCTAAATAAATATCTGTACTAAAGAAAGTCTGTTAGCTTGACTAATAAAAGAAAAACAGTATACCTAAATGACAATTCTGTATTAGAAGATTTTTATAGAGCTATTAAAGAAAATAGACTAGACACTCTTCATATACCGCATAGTGATGTATTCTTTGTACGATCTGCATTACGAGAAAGAACAGGTCATACATATCCTTTACAACAAATTGAATCTGCTATGAGAGCAGAAGGATGGAATAAATAATATGGCTTTTATAAATCCCTTAACAATTAGTCTTGGTACAAAACTAGCTACTAGTTTAGGAAAAAAGTATGGCCCTAAAGTAGTATCTAAATTAAAAGGTATGACAAGTAAAAAAAATCTTGCAGAAAATTTATTAATATTGGGTATTGGAGCTACAGAAGTAGCAAGATTAAAATTAATGCCTAAATCAACAGGCGAGGGTAGAGCAGAAGAAATTAAAGAAATGAGAAAAAAATCTTCTAAACAATTTGCTGCTAGAAAAAAAGGTGATGCTAATCGTATAGAAGGTGAACCTGAAAAACCTTTCAAAGAAAAAAAACAACCTATTGAAATGGATGGTGTAAAAAAATTATACAAAGGTGGTGTAGTTGACATAGTAGATGCAGGTAAATACTTTAAACATAAATAAATGGATAAAAAAACTGACATGTCTAAAAATCAAAAAGGAGTTTTTTTACATGACCCTAGAAATAAAAAAATGATTTTAATATCTGATCCTAGTTCAGATTTTAAAAAACTAAGAAGTCATGTAACTAGAATACATAATAAAATAAAAAGAGATGGTGATTATAAAAGTCCTCATTCTTCTCGTATTATTGATACTCCACATAGGGTTACTATAAGAGAAATTAGAGAAGGAGAAAAAAAAGGCTCTGTTAGAGGGTATGCAGATAAAGATTCTGCAAAAGAATCAAAGACTCAATCTAAACCTAGTACAAGTACAATGTCAAAAATGAAAGAATCTTTTAAAAAAGCCATTGGAAAAGGTGGAGGAACTTTGGGTGGTGGTGGTAGTTTTGGTTCTAGAGTTCCAAATAAACTTTTAAATCCCCCTTATAAAAAATTATACAAAGGTGGTGTAGTGAATATAGTAGATGCAGGTAAATACTTTAAACATAAATAATTATGGCTATACCTGATAGATATAAAAAGATGGGCTTTACAAAGTTAAATGTTTGTAAGAAGTCTAAAAGACCTGGTAAGAAGATGATGGTGTTAATCAAAGATGGTGAGAAGTATAAGGTAATACATTTTGGTGATGCATCTATGGGGCATAACTATAGCCCTGAAGCTAGGAAAAGTTTTAAAGCAAGACATGGAAAAAACATAGCAAAAGGTAAAACTAGTGCTGCGTATTGGGCTAACAAGTGTTTATGGGCTGGCCCTACAGGAAGTAAGAAGTCACCCCCTAAATCTCAAAAACATGTAAAAGGAAGGAAATCTTAAAATGGCACTCCCACTATTAGCAGGTCTAGCTATAAGAACAGTAGCACAGTATACAATGAGGTATGGTGTACCTGCGGCTAGAAAAGCATATCAAGCTTATATTAAAAAAAATAAACCTAAGAACCCAACAAAAGTAACTGAAATGTTTAAAAATAAAACAGTTACAAATGCAGGTAATAAATTTAAAGAATCAGCAAGTAAAACAAAGACTAGTGCTAGAAAGACTAACACACCCAGACCACCAAAAAAAGATACCACTAAAGATACATCTAAAACAGAAAAACCTGATGTAAAAAAATCAAGATCACAAAGAGCTTTTGAGAAGGGTGCTAATATGACTCAAGCTCAGAGAAATGCTCTTGTAAGAAAAAGAGGATTACAAGCTCTTGGTATTACAGGCGTAGGTGTAGGTGTAGGTGAAGCTGTTAAAAATATTCAATCTAGCAGAGCTAAAGCTAAAGCAGAAGCAGAAGCAGAAGCTAAACGAAAAAAAGAATTAAAACAAAAACAAAAGGATAGAGCAAATCAAAGAATGAATCAAGCTAATCCTAATGTACAAACATCTGCTAGAAGTGGTGGTTTTGAAGCTAAACGTGATAAGCCTGTAATGGGAAGCTCTAAAAACATTAGAATGGGTAGTGGCAGAGGTACTCGAGATACTACATTTGAAGATAAAGATAAAAATGTAGTAAGAGATCGTTCAGGTAAAGCAGTTAAGAGTAAATCAGGTAAAGTTAGAACAAGAGATACTTTTAAGAGTAGTGCTTTTATGGGAGGTGGTATGCCAATGAAAAAGAAAATGATGTCTGCTGGTGGCAACATGAAAAAGAAAGGCTATGCTATAGGTGGTTTAAAAACTGCACCTGAAGGTAATAAAGGTTTAGCTAAACTGCCAACAGGAGTAAGAAATAAAATGGGCTACATGAAAAAAGGTGGAGTAGCCAAGAAAAAAATGATGGCAGGTGGTATGCCTAAGAAGAAAGGTTATGCTGCTGGTGGAATGAAGAAAGGTTATGCTGCTGGAGGTCGTGTTACAATGAAAAGGTCAACAGCAAGAGGAAAATAAAGTTTTGGCCTATTTGATAAGTGATTTAAGTGATTACAACATTCCACTATTTAAATGTTGGGTAAGAAAAGAGTTTACTAATGGACACAATAACTATCATGGAGAATTTGTACATGCAATAGTTATGGCTGTAAATACAATGCCTGATAGAAGTTTAAGTTTTCAGGTAATGTTTACAGGATGTGAAGCTGATGATGGTAGTCAGGAAAATGTACATGGGGGTGCTATGTGGGCTAGGATGCCCATTAGTGCTTTAGTAGGGGATATAGAATTAGAAGAGTGGCCTGAACGTATGCCTACTCATTTAGTTCAACCTTGGGATTGCCCATCACATCATCACAGTATTATAAGGTTTGCTAGAGCTAATCCTAGCCCTTGGATTTGTAAGATTGATGGAGATTTTTATAAAGCTAGATATTTGTTTACAGTAGACTTTACAGAAAGTCAGGTTGCAGATGATCCAGCACAACATAAACAATCACATGTAATGATACTTACTGAAGGGCAATGGAAAGGCAATGTAGTAGCTTTACCTAATAATAGAGTTAGAGTAACAAGCCCTGCATATTGGATTACTGGAGAAGGTGCACCAGATTTTAGACCTAGCCAATATATACATTGTGCAGAACAAGATGATAGCTATACAGACCCTGAAGTAACATTTAATAATTTATATTATGAACAAGACACCAAAAACTAAGAAAACAATGAAAGGTACTGTTGTACCTACTATGATGCCACCACTAGCAATGGGTATTGGTGGTAGTGCATCTAAGAAAAAAAAGAAAGCTATGGATTTAGTAGTTATGATTGGTGTAACTCCTAGCAAAAAGAAAAAGAAAACCTAAATGCCAATAGTAAATAACAGTAGTAGTAAATTTATAACTGAAGTTGTTAACGTGGCTTCTACTGTTGGCACAGCAAATGCTACTTCTTTGTATACATGCCCAACGAACTTTACAGCTTTAGTTAAATTATTACTAGTTAGTTCAGGGGCAGGTGGTGACAAACAAGTTTCTGTTCAGTTATTTGATAACTCAGCATCTGCATATAATACTATAGTTACGGGATTAAGAATGGAATCTAGTTCTATTACTAATGTATTAGATGGAGATCAGTTAGCATTACATAGTGGTGATCAGTTAGTAGCTTTTGCAGGAACTGGGGCTACTAGTAATTTTACATTAACAGTATCAACTGAGGAGTTTTTTGATCCTTTGAGGTAATAAAATGAAAATAAATAAGAAAAAAAAATCAAACAATTTAGATTTTAAAATTATTGCAGAAGGAGGTTCTGGTGAACATGGAACTTTTGGAGGTGGTAAAGTAGCAATTAATAAACCTATTACTCAAAATCTTAATCTTTCTCTTAGTCAACGTGGTAGTTTTGTTAAACCTAAAAGTAAAGCAGGTAGGCTTAAATCAAAAGATACAACAATAGGATTACAATACACAAAAAAATTTGATTTTTAAGGAAACATATGGGATTAATATTATTTTTTATAATCATAATACCAGCAATAATAGTTGGTGTAATAGAAAACTTTAAATTGGACGTACTATAATGGCACTAAAATCTAATAAACCAAAGAGTACAGTAAATGCAGCTGGAAACTATACGAAACCATCTTTGCGTAAAAGAATATTTAATCAAGTTAAGGCCAGTGGCAAAGGTGGATCACCTGGACAATGGTCGGCAAGAAAAGCTCAAATGGTTGCACAAAAATATAAAAAAGCAGGTGGTGGGTACAGAGGTTGACATCAAATGCTAGAATCCCTAGAAAGAAAGGGCAACCTAAAGGATCTAAGAAACATTCTGATTTGTACACAGATGAGAATCCTAAAGGTACGATTAAAGGTTTAAAGTTTTCTACAGAGGCTGATGCTAAACGTAGTGTTGCAATTATTAAAAAAAGTGGTAAAACTCATGCACACAAGATACAAGCAGCAATAGCTATGGAACAAAGAGCTAGGGTGGCAAAAAAGGTAGAAGCTGCTGCTGTATATAGAAAGTTTATTAATGCTATGAAACTAAAAACTAAAAAAAAAAAGGATAGTTTAAAATGAGCAGACCTAAACAAAATTTAACTCCTGCACAAAGAAAAGCCTATGATGCTAGTATGAAACGACTTAAGGCACAACAAATGAAAAAAATGCTAGGAGTTGGAGGACAAAAATTATCTCAAGCTGGGATTAAAAAATTACAAACCTCCCCTAGAAAAACAGTAGGTGGACTTGGTACAATTGGTAAGTTAGGTAGACCAGTTAGAAAACAAAAACTAACAATAGAACAACAAAAAAAAATGAGAGAGCAAATGCAAAGTCGGGTATCGGCTTATAATGCAATGACTCCACTACAAAGAAGAAGAGCAGCAGCAGATGCAAAAAAAAGACAAAGAACTCAACTTCGCACTTTAAGAGAAAAACCTAATAAGACAGTTAAAGAAAAACAATTTTTAAATGCTGCAAAAAGAGCTAGACAACAAAGAAGAGCACAGAGAATAATAAATAGAAAAAAAGTTGCTGCACAAAAATTAAGAAATAATCAACTAGCAAAAAAGCTAGGTGTTCCAAAAGCACCACCAAGAGTTACAAGAGTTACACGACAGCCACCTCCACCTAGAGAAGTACCTAAACAAAAAACTAATAGAAGAAGAGCAGTAGCTGTTTCTAATGTAGTAAAAAGAAAAGGTTGATTATGGCATTAGCTAAATCACAACGAAGTTTAAAATCATGGACTAAACAAAAATGGAGAACTAAAAGTGGAAAACCTAGTACACAAGGTAGTAGAGCTACAGGAGAAAGGTATCTCCCAGCTAAAGCAATTGCTGGATTATCAGCACAAGAATATGCAGCAACTAGTAGAAAAAAACGAGAAGGCACTAGAAAAGGCAAACAGTTTGTGGCTCAACCTAGTAAAATTTCCAAAAAAACCAGAGCCTACAGAAAGGTAACATGAAAACCTTAACTGAAAAACAACAAAGATTTCTTGATGTCTTATTTGATGAGGCAGGTGGAGATGTTGTTAGAGCAAAAGAGTTAGCAGGATATTCTCCTAATAACTCGACTACTGAAATTATTAAAGCAATTAAAGAAGAAGTAGTTGAAGCTACTCAATTATACATGGCAAGAAATGCTCCTAGAGCAGCTATGTCAATTGTTAGTGGTATGATTGAACCTACTGAGCTTGGCATGAAAGATAAGCTTACTGCTGCTAAAGATTTATTAGATAGAGTAGGACTTGTTAAAACAGAAAAGCTACAAGTAGAAGCTAGTAATGGTTTAATGATATTACCACCAAAGGATATTGATGAGAGAGAAGCTTCCTGATATAGGCACTTGGGTTTTACCACAGCCAAAGGAAGCATATGATGATGATTCATTTGTACCGATTCCTTATCTGAAGAGATCTAAATATATACCATTTGGATATAAGATATCGGAAACAGATCCTGATGTTTTAGATCCTATACCACAGGAGCTAAAAGCTTTAGAACAGGCAAAGCAGTATATAAAAAGATACTCATCAAGACATGTAGCAGTATGGTTAAAGAAAGTTACAGGAAGATATATATCCCATACAGGATTATTAAAAAGAATAAAAGATGAAGGAAGAACCAAAAGGAGATCTCAAGCACTTAGGGAATGGGCCAGAAGGCTCGAAAAGGCAATCTCCGTTGCGAAAAAGTACGAGAAAACCAAAGGCTGTAAAGAAACAAGTACAAAAGAAACCCAAACCCAAGCTGAATTTACAGGATAAGTTTGAAGATATAGAGAGTTTAGACTTATCTGAAAAGAATGTAGTATTTAAACCTAATGTTGGGCCTCAAACTAGATTCCTAGCAGCAGGTGAAAGAGAAGTTTTATATGGTGGAGCAGCAGGAGGTGGTAAATCCTATGCTATGTTAGCCGATCCACTACGTTATATGGCTCATCCACAGTTTAGTGGGTTGTTATTAAGGCATACAACAGAAGAATTAAGGGAACTGATTTGGAAAAGTCAGGAAATGTACCCTAAGATATACCCAGGTATTAAGTGGTCAGAAAGAAAAATGCAATGGGTAGCTCCAAGTGGGGCAAGATTATGGTTTTCATACCTTGATAGAGATCAAGATGTGCTTAGATATCAAGGTTTAGCATTTAGTTGGGTAGGATTTGATGAGTTAACCCAATGGCCCACACCATTTCCGTGGGATTACATGAGGTCAAGGCTTAGAAGTACTGCACCTGACCTACCTGTATATGCTAGAGCTACAACAAACCCTGGTGGCCCTGGTCATTCATGGGTAAAGAAGATGTTTATTGACCCTGCAAAGCCTAATGAATCATTTTGGGCTACAGATATAGAAACAGGTAGGACTTTAACGTACCCAAAAGGGCATAGTAAAGAGGATGAACCTTTATTTAAACGTAAGTTTATACCAGCAATACTATCTGATAACCCATATCTAGCAGAACAGGGTGATTATGAAACAATGTTGTTATCATTACCAGATAATCAAAGGAAACAACTGTTAGATGGTAATTGGGATGTATCAGAAGGTGCAGCATTTACAGAATTTAACAGAGAAATACATGTAATTGAAGAAGAAGCTATACCAGGAAGTTGGACTAAGTTTAGATCGTGCGATTATGGGTATGGTAGTTTTTCAGCAGTACTATGGTTTGCTGTAGCTCCTGATGAACAGCTAGTAGTTTACAGAGAATTGTATGTTAGTAAAGTATTAGCTAAAGATTTAGCTTATATGGTGCTTGAAGCAGAGCAAGATGATCATAATATTAGATATGGTGTACTTGATTCTTCATGTTGGCATAAAAGAGGAGATACAGGCCCATCACTTGCAGAAACTATGATTACAGAGGGCTGTAGATGGAGGCCATCAGATAGAAGTGGGGGTAGTAGAGTAGCAGGTAAGAATGAAATACATAGAAGATTACAAGTAGATGAGTTTACAGAAGAGCCAAGATTGGTTATAACTAGTAATTGTAGAAATTTAATTGCACAACTGCCTGTATTACCTCTAGATAAAAATAATCCAGAGGATATAAATACAAAAGCAGAAGATCACTTGTATGATGCTTTACGATATGGAGTAATGAGTAGACCTAGATCAAGCTTGTGGGATTATGATCCTGCAACTGCAAAAACTTCTAGCTTTACACCATCAGATCCTGTAATGGGATATTAAACTAGGATATTAAATGGAAGAAGAATATACAGAAGATAGACAGTTTGCTTTAGACGATAATGAGGATGAAGCACCTGAAGATAATATTGCACATGCAATGATTAGTCATGTAATGGATAAATATGTAAAAGCAGAAGATTCTAGAAGAGTAGATGAAGAAAGATGGCTTAGAGCATACAGAAATTATCGTGGTTTATATGGCCCTGATGTACAGTTTACTGAAGCAGAAAAAAGTAGAGTCTTTATTAAAGTAACCAAGACTAAAGTATTAGCTGCATATAGCCAAATAACAGATGTATTATTTTCTAATAACACATTCCCATTAAGTGTAGAACCTAGTGTGTTACCTGAAGGGGTATCAGACACAGTTCACTTTGATCCTAAAGCACCTGAAGAACAAGATAAACCTAAAGTAGCACCTATGGTTAAATCTATGGAATCTTTGTATGGTTACTCAGGAGGTAAAAAGTTACCACCAGGAGCTACCATACATTCTTTAATGGATAAGTTAGGCCCACTAAAAGACAAGTTAGAAAACATAGAGGGTTTAAAAGAAGGCCCAGGTGTAACACCTAGTGCTACCACTTTCCAACCAGCAATGACTGCTGCTAAGAAAATGGAAAAGAAAATTAAAGATCAGTTAGATGAAAGCAATGCATCTAAACAATTAAGATCATCTGCATTTGAAATGGCATTGTTTGGTACAGGTGTAATGAAAGGCCCATTTGCAGTAGATAAAGAATATGCTAATTGGGATGAAGATGGAGAGTACAGCCCTAGAATTAAAACTGTACCATCTACATCACATGTAAGTGTTTGGAACTTTTATGTAGATCCTGATGCCGATAACATGGATGAAGCAGAGTATGTTATCGAAAGACATAAGATGAGTAGATCCCAAATGAGAGGTTTAAAAAGAAGACCTTTCTTTAGGACTAATGTAATTGACGAGGTAGTTAATTTAGGTGAATCTTATTATAAAAAATATTGGGAAGATGACCTTAATGACTATCAAGTTGATAAAGGGGTAGATAGATTTGAGGTATTAGAATATTGGGGGGCTATAGACAAAGAACTATTAGAACAAAATGAAGTTGATATACCAGATGATTTACAAAACGTAGATCAGTTACAAGCTAATGTTTGGGTATGTAATAACAAAATTATTAGACTTGTACTTAATCCTTTTAAACCAGCTAAGATTCCGTATTATGCAGTTCCGTACGAACTAAACCCTTACTCTTTATTCGGAATAGGTATCGCAGAAAACATGGATGATACTCAAACTTTGATGAATGGTTTCATGCGTATGGCAGTTGATAATGCAGTCTTATCTGGTAACCTTATATTTGAGGTAGATGAAACCAATATGGTTCCAGGGCAGGACTTATCTGTATATCCAGGTAAGGTGTTTAGGAGACAAGGAGGTGCACCAGGTCAGGGAATCTTTGGCACTAAGTTCCCTAACGTATCTAACGAAAACATGCAATTGTTTGACAAGGCAAGAGTGTTAGCAGATGAGTCAACAGGATTCCCATCATTTGCACATGGTCAAACAGGTGTGTCAGGTGTCGGTAGAACTGCAAGTGGTATCAGTATGCTAATGAATGCAGCATCAGGTTCAATAAAAACAGTTATTAAAAATGTTGATGATTATTTATTAAGACCTATTGGTGAAGCTTTTTTTAGTTTTAATATGCAGTTCGATTATGATAATCAAATAAAAGGTGATTTAGAAGTTAAGGCTAGAGGTACTGAAAGTTTAATGGCTAATGAAGTTCGTAGCCAAAGACTTATGCAGTTTTTACAAGTAGCTAGTAATCCATCATTAGCACCTTTTGCTAAGTTTCCATATATTATTAGAGAGATAGCTAAATCAATGGAGCTAGACCCTGATAAGGTAACTAATAGTATGGAAGAGGCAGCAAGACAAGCTGAGATAATGAAGCAACAACAACCACCTCAACCACCAATGCAACAAGAACAACCTCAAGCTGGAGCACCAGGAGTTCCTAATGTAGCAGATCCAACAGGAAGTGGTGGAGGTAACATAGGTGTAGGACAAGTACCTATACCTGGAGAACAAGGATTCGCAGGTAATGAGCAACAACAACAAGCAGCAGCACCAACACCTCCTCAAGCTTAAGGGGTTTGTAAATAATACAACTCAATGGAAAGCATTTAATGAGTTGCTAGATTTCTTAACTGAGATGGAACATAAGACTATGGAACAGGCAGTTGATACTATAGATATATATAAGGCACAAGGTTCTGTAAAAACAATCAGGTACTTAAAGCATTTAAGAGATTATGTAAATGCTGAACAGGAAAATAGTAAATAATGGTAGCACCTATAACAGGAACAGCAGCAAAAATGTTTGATACTGCTAAACAGTTATCTAAACAAACAGGGGTAAAGCATGAAGTAGATCATGTAAATCCTAAATCAAATGGTGGGTCAGATGATCCTAGTAACTTACAAGTATTAACAAAAGAAGAAAACTTAGTAAAAAATTCTGTACAAAGAGGAACGTATAAACCTATGATTGAAAAAATGTACGATCCTAAAAAATATCCAACATATCAAAAGGGTGGTGCTGTGGAAGATCAAACACAAAAATTATTACAAGAGGGTGGACTTAATGAGGAAGGTGGCACAGTAGATCCTGTAAGTGGTAATGATGTACCTGTAGGTTCTACACAAGAAGAAGTTAGAGATGATATACCTGCACAGCTAAGTGAAGGGGAGTTTGTATTTCCTGCTGATGTAGTTAGGTTTATAGGATTAAATAATCTTATGAAACTAAGGCAAGAAGCTAAAGAAGGTTTAGGTAAGATGGATCGTATGGGGCAGATGGGTAATTCAGAGGAGGCAGTAGAGGATGACACAGGAGAATTTGATACAGATATTGATAGTATCATTGAAGAAGTTGAAGCAGAAATGGCCGCACAGGAGTCTCCTAAAAATACCATAGAAGAATCTGAAGATAGTAATTTAAAAAAAAATATTGAAGAGGGTGTGACAGGATTT